>Ga0207828_100078_pt1 | contig 132991 bp, 123 predicted proteins | sample TtaePargueraPR_11_FD_187276 | JGI IMG/M metagenome (GOLD analysis project Ga0207828, IMG submission 187276) | Aerobic enrichment media microbial communities from Bioluminiscent Bay, La Parguera, Puerto Rico - Tt and P2 (3) (SPAdes) | ecosystem: Environmental > Aquatic > Marine > Unclassified ... | reverse complement strand
CCGGCTTCGCCCGCCAGAATGGCGGCCGGGTCCCCGGGGGCCATTTGAATCAGTAAAAAGTTAAAAATAACGATGAGAAACAGCACAATCACGGCTTTGAACAGCCGCATCAGAACGAGGCGCGCATAAACCATAAGTCGTTTCCTGAAGGATACCTTCGAGACATAGCTAACGAGCGATAGCTAAAAAAACCCAGGCAGCTCGCGCTACCTGGGTGGCCTGGCCTAGCGATCTAGCCAAGCATCTTTAAAGCCGTCGTTGACCCCCACGCCCGAGGTGACGAGGTTTTTCACATCACAGCGGTACAGCGTCGGGAAACCCAGTTCCATCAGCCAGCCGACCGGGACATCCTCATGCAAAATTTCCTGTACTTCGTGGTACAGCGCTTCACGCTCTTCATCGGGGAAGGCGGTGGCGGCCGCGTTGAAAAGTTCGTCTACGCGCTCGTTTTCATAGCCTTCGACGTTATTCCAGGGCGAGCCCTTGGCGATGTTGTCGGACAGGTAAGTGCGTGAAATCCCCAATGCCGGGTCGCCATACTGATAAAGGTAGGTAAAGGCCAGGTCGTAATCCCAATCGCCCAGGCGCTGGTTCCAGCCGCCCACGTCGGTGGCTTGGGTGCTGACGTTGATACCCACTTCACGCAGGTTTTGTTGCACGGCTTCGGCCCAGCGGGTCCAGGTCTCGCCGTAGGGCAGCGGTAGGATGGTGATCTCCTCACCGTCGTAGCCCATGTCGTCGAGCAGCTCGCGGGCACGCTCAGGATTGTGATCGTAGGGCTCCAGGTCGTCGTGTTGGAAACGCGCGTTAGAGCCAAACGCCGAGAGCGGTACGTTGCCCAGGCCGTTCCACAGCACATCCTTGGCAAACTCGCGATCCATGGCGTACATGACCGCTTGGCGGAAGCGTTTGTCGGCGGTCGGGCCTTCGCGGTTATTCATCCATAGCATGGCGAAGGGGCTGAAGTACTCGTGGCCCTCTTCGGTCATACAGACGTTATCCATGGCCGAAAGGCGCGGAATATCGAAGTTTTCCACGGTGCCGCTGGGCAAGACATCGATGGTACCGTTTTCGAACGCCACCGCGCGGGAGCCGCCATCGGGAATCACGTGCCAGTTGACGCCATCCAGATAGGGCAGCCCCTCTTCATAGTAGTCGTCATTTTTGACCAGCTCGATGACGGTGCCGCGCTCCCAGTTGGCAAACTTGAACGGGCCCGTGCCAATCGGGTGGTCGTTATGCTCGTTATTACGGAAGTCGGTGCCCGCGTAGAGGTGCTCGGGCACCATGGTGAATGTGCCCGCCTCGAACGAGATCAGGAAAGGCCCAAATGGCTCCGTCAGTGTGAATACCACCGTGTGGTCGTCGGTGGCCTCGATGCTTTCCACATGCTGTAACACGGCCCGCGCGCTGGGATTCAACTCACGGTGGAAAACATCGGCGGAGAACACTACGTCATCGGCGGTGAAGGGTTCACCGTCGTGCCAGGTCACGTCTTCCCGAAGATGAAACGTGTAGGTGCGCCCATCGTCACTGACCTCCCACGACTCGGCCAACTGCGGCATGGGTTCTAAATCCGTGGTGTAACGCAGTAGCCCCTCATAGATATTGCCCGCGACGGTGCGGGTAGGGGCGTTTTGAATCATGCCCAACACCAAGCCCGGCGGTTCAGGCTGAATGATCGTATCGATGGTGCCGCCCGATTGGGGCTCTTGTGCCGTGGCGGCGGTGGAAAGGGCAAGCGCTGCAGCGGTAATGGCCAAAGCCAGTGGTGTCTTCATGTTTCCTGCTCCTCGGTTATTAGCACGTAATGTGTTTACGTCGTCGTTAGGCGAGCGAGGCGTGACGGTTGAGACCGATTGTGATGTTTGTTGGAGGTCCTCTTTGACCATAGCAGCGCTTGGTTAAACTGTCGACAGTCGTCAATCGGCCGTCGACAAAGAGCCCTTTTTTGTCATACTGAGCAGTATATGAATGATCGAGAGTGCACTTTATGGCCCCTCCGCTAGCAGCACCCAATACCTACATTCAGCAGCATAACCTTGTCGAGCAGGTGGCCGATTACTTAACGCAAGCGATTATTCAGCAGCACTTTTTACCCGGCGAGCGCCTGTCAGAAGTCCAGCTTTCCAAAGACCTGGGCGTGAGTCGTGCACCTGTGCGTGAAGCAGCACGTTTGCTGGAGAGTCGCGGCCTGCTGATCTCGAAACCACGGCGGGGGTTTTTCGTCCGGGCGTTGAATGCCGTTGAACTGGAAGACGTCTTCGATCTGCGGCTGTGCTTGGAGCGGCACGCCATCCAGCGTTTGGCCGAGCGTTACAGCGGCGAGGCTGAGCGCGCGTTGAAACAACAAGTAGAGGTGTTGTGCGAAGCGGCCACCAGCAACGACGGAACGCGCCGTATCGAGGAAGATCTGCAGTTTCACCGCCTCATGCTGCACTACGCAGGCAACGAGCGGCTGCTGCGCGCCTTCGATGACCTGACCCACGAGCTGCGGCTCTGTATCACGCTCATCACCAAGACCCACGAAGCCCCCGACACCATCGCCACCAGCCATTTCAAGCTGCTGGATGCCCTAGCCAGTGGCCAGGCAGCCACATGCCGCGACGCCATCGATTACCACATCGGCGTCGCCCGCGATTTCGTGGTGAAAGGGGTGAGCGACAGCGGAGCCCCGTTACCATGAAGACGTTCTTTCACGCGGATCAAGCGCTTCATCATCCGCAGACCTACTTCTCCCGGGGCAAAATGCGCACGCCTCAAGAAGTGCCCGAGCGCGCCACGCACTTGCTGGCCGCCGCCAAGCGGCTGGGCTTTGAAATTCAGCCCCCTGCAGATCACGGCGTGGGGCCGATCAGGGCCGTTCACTCGCTGCCCTATTTGCGTTTTCTGGAAAGCGCCCATCGGCGCTGGCAGGCGGTGGGCGAGGATTGGGGAGAAGAGGTGATCTCCAATATCTTCGTGCGTTCGCCCAACGCCCTGCGCGGCATCCTGGCCGAAGCGGCGCGCTATCTGGCCGATGGCAGCGCGCCGGTGGGGCAGCACACTTGGCACTCTGCGTACTGGTCGGCGCAAAGTGCCGTGGCGGGTGCCGAGGCGTTACTGGCCGGGGAGCCTTTCGCCTATGCCTTGTCTCGCCCGCCGGGCCACCACGCGGGCATCGACTCCGCGGGTGGTTTCTGCTTTCTCAACAATGCCGCCATTGCGGCGCAGCATCTTACCTCGCGTTTTCCGCGTATCGTCGTGCTCGACCCGGACATGCACCACGGTCAGGGCATACAGGAGATCTTCTACCAGCGCGACGATGTGCTCTACATCTCCATCCATGGCGATACCACCAACTTCTACCCGGCGGTCTCCGGCTTCGAGGAGGAGCGCGGGGAAGGGGTAGGGCTGGGCTACAACCTCAACCTGTCCATGCCGCACGGATCAAAAGAAGCAGTGTTCTTCGACCGCTTGGTGGAAGCTTGCCAGGCCATTCGCCTGTTCGAGCCCGACGCGCTGGTGCTGGCGCTGGGGTTCGATATCTATGAGCGCGACCCTCAAGCCAAAGTGGCCGTCTCTACCGCCGGGTTTGCGAAACTTGGCCAAAGGATCGCGAGCCTGAACGTACCCACCCTGGTCGTGCAGGAAGGCGGCTACTACCTGGAAGGGCTGGAAGCCAACGCGGTGAGCTTTTTTGAGGGGTTGTTGTGCGCAGTAGACGGAAGGTAGTCACGATTATGCGAGTATTTCCAAACCTTTTTCAGCCACTAAATTAAGCAATTTGAGTGAAGGGCCATTGGGTTTCTTCTGCCCTTGTTCCCATTTCTGCACTGTCGAGACACTGGTATTCAGATAGGCTGCAAACACGCCTTGGCTAGCATGATTCTTAGTACGAATACGTTTGATCTGTATCGCTGTGAATTCTTTGACAGGTGGCAGGCAGAGCGCATCGAACTCACGCAGCGTGGTGTCTTTCATCACACCCGCCGTGTGCAGGTCTTGAGCCGTTGCATGCACCATATCCAGAATTGATTTATCCATCGTTTTTAACCTCTATCAATGCGCCATACCTGATGGCTTCTGTCAATGCCGTGTCACTGTAGCCCAGCAATTCTTTGGCTAAATGTCTTAACGCTTTTAGCTCTTCAGCGTTGATGTTAGCGCGGGCATTTTTGGCGAAACCGTAAACGAAAAATGCTTTATTGCCGATCTTGTAAGCCAGTAGCGTTCTGATACCACTACTCTTGCCTCGGCCACCGATTGCCACGCGCTTTTTCACCACATGGCCACCCAGGTCGGCATCGATCAGGCCGCGCTCCATTTCCTCAACGGCGGCGAGCAAAGCAGCATCATCCAGTCCTTCCTTGGCTGCCCACTTGCTGAACGCCTTGTTTTTAAATACTCGCATCGGATTCCTTGTCTATCACTGCAATATGTATAGCACTAAGTGCTATGTTGTGCCAGTGTTGTTTAGCCGCGTAGCTGCTTGAGTCCGTGTCTGGCAAGATAGCGTTTTCGGACGTTAAACGATCAAGGACACGGCATGGCGCATCTGCTACGCATCGTGATGATTCACGGCCATTTGAACGGCGTGGTCGAACTCAGTGTGGACGGCCACACCAATATTTGCGGCACCAACGCCTCGGGCAAAACCACGCTCCAGCGGCTGGTGCCGGTGTTTTACGGCGAGCTGCCCAACAAGGTGGTGCCGAAAACCCGCATGAAATTCGATGCGTTCTATTTGCCCCACCGCAATAGCTACCTGGTGTATGAGTACCGCCGCGAAGCGGGCAACGTGTGTCAGGCGGTGCTGACCCGCAAGCAGGAAGGCGGTGTGGAGTACCGCTTCGTGGGCGCGCCCTACCGCCCGGAAGATTACCTGGTGGAGACGGAGCAGGGGCCGCTGGCGCTGGACTACACCCAGTGGGCCAGCGGGCTGCGCCGTAGCGGCACGCCGGTGTCGCCCAAGCTGGGGGCCACCTCCGAATTCCGCTCGGTGATCCAGAACGACTTCACGCAACTGCACGGCAACAGCCGCGAGGGCCTGAAACTGCGCCAGATCGCCGCCCAATTCAGCCTGGTGAACCCCGAGCGGCGCATTCGCCACATCGAAAAGCTGGTCTCGGCGGTGCACGCCAAAGAGGGCAAGATGGACACCCTCAAGACCATGCTGGCGGCGATTTTCGAGGAGGATGGCGTCGAGCTGCCCGTCACCCGTATCCGCAGCGCCAAGGCCCGCGAGTGGATTGCCCAGATGCGCCAATCCATGCGCCTGGAACCGCTGCAGGCCTCGCTGGCCAAGCTCTCCGGTATCGACCGCGAGCTGGCCGAACTCGACGCGACGCTGTGGCAGCTCAAACCCCAGCTAGCCGCCGACCGGGAACGGACCCAGCGGCAAATGGCTGACCTGGAGAGCGAACTCAACCGCCATCAGCGTGAGTTCCAGGCCGAGGAGCAGGCCTACACCGAGCGGCGGGATGCGCTCAACGACCAGCACAGCGAAGTGGCAAGCGACCTGCAGCATACCCAGCGCCGCCTCAACGATCTGCAAACCCAGTTCGAGCGCTACGCCGATGCCGATATGCCCGGCCTGGAGCGGGATATCAACGCGCTGCCCCAGTGGCGCGAACAGCGCGACCAGCTGCAGCAACATCTGCAAGTGATGCAGGACGCAGTGAAAGAAAGCCAGGCGCGCCTGGATGGCCGACTGCGCGAACTCTCCGAAAACCTCGCCCGGCAGACCCAGGAGAGCCAGGAACTGATCGACGCGCTGGTGGAGGAGAAAGCCGAGCGCCGCGAGCAGCAGTGGCAAACCGAACAGCAGCATAGCGAGCGCTACCAGCAGGCTCGCCAGCGGCTGGAGAGCGAGTATCAGGCCCAGCTGGAGCTAGGCGTCGAGCAGTTGGCCGAGCTGAAGGCCCAGCTGGCCATGCCCAGCCAAACCCGCGAAGAAGCCCAGGAAGCCGAGCTGGCCCAGGCGCGGTTGGACGATGCCCAGCAGGCCCGCAGTGCCGCTGCCACCACCCTGGAAGCGCTGCGCCGCGAGCTGGACGCCCACAAGCGCGAGCGCGACACCGCCGAACAGCATCTCGTGCAGTGCCGCCAGCAGCGGGAGCGCGCCGAGCAGCACTGCTACACCCTTTACCAGCAGCAGACCCCCGAGCAGGGCAGCCTGCGCCACTTTTTGCGCTACCACCGCCCCGGCTGGGAACAGCAGCTTGGCAAGGTGATCGCCCCGGAACTGCTGGAGCGCCGCGACCTCGCCCCACAGCTAGCGGAAAGTGCCAGCGACGACCTGTTCGGCCTGACACTGGATCTTTCCGCCATTGCGCTGCCCGACTATGCTCAGGACGAAGCCAGCCTGCTGGCCGCCATCGAAGAGGCCGAGAGCGCCAAGGCCCGCGCCCAGAGCGCCTGCACCGCCGCTGAAAAGGCCCTCAAGCAGCACAACGAGCGGGTACAGCAGGCCGATGAAGCCCAGGACACCGCCCGCCTGGCCCACCAGCGCGCCGAGCAGGAGGTGGAGTACGCCCTGGAAGCGCGCCGCCAGCAGCAGGCCCGCCACGCGGAAAGCCAGAAAGCTCGCCGTGCCCACATCGAAGCCGCCCTGGCCCGCCAGGAGCAGGCCCAAACCGAGCTTCGCGACGAGAAGCGCGACGCCCTGGCCGAGCTGGCCGAAACCCATCAGGGGCAACTGCTGGAACTCAAGGCCGACGCCCAGAGCCAGCTCGATGGCCTGGATGCCCAGTTACGCACCTATAAACAGCAGCTCAGCGATGCCAACGCCGAACACCAGCGCCAGCGCGAAGAGCTGGAAGAAGCCTTCAGCCAGGAACTGGCCGAGCAGGGCGTCGACCCCGCCCAGCTCAAGGCCACCCGAACTCGCCTGGAAGCGCAGAACGAGCGCATTCGTAAAACCGCCGCCCGCCAGGAAGAACTGGCCGAGTACCAGCGCTTCATGCGCATCGAGTGGGGCCAGCACAAACCCCAGCTGGTGGCGGAAGAGGCCGAACTGGCCCAGCGCGACCAGCAGCTCAAACGCGATAAAGCGCATCTGAAAAACGCCTTCCACGCCGCCAGAGAGGCCCACCAGCAGGCAGTGAGCGGCCTGAAGGCCCAGCGCGACAGCGCCCGTGGCACCCTGGAAGCCCTGACGCCGCTGCTCAATCAGTTGGACGGCCTGGAGCTAGTGGCCGAAGGAGCGCCAGCGGAAGCTAGCGTGGGCGACGTGGACGAGCGCATCGAGCGCACCCGCCAAGCGCTGACCAGCCGCCACCAGCAGCTGGAGCAGCTGCGCCGAGGCTGTCTGGACGTCGAGAGCCAACTGATCAAGGACGCCAGCAGCGGCTTTGCCGATGCCCTGCAAAGCGAACGCGACAAGCTGCCTAGCGACAGCCCACGGCTACTGCTGCCGCTTTTACGCGGCATGCTCAAACTGCTGGAGGATCAACAGCAGCAGTTGATTCAGGAAGGGCGCAACCTCAGCGACGACCTGGACAAGTTCTTCATCGTCTTCCGCGATTTGAACCGGCGCATCAGCGCCCAGAGCCGCCGCCTCTCGGAAGAGGTGGCCGACGATCTGCGCCTGGAAGGCATCAGCAAAGCGGAAGTGCGCATTCAGTCCACCATCGACGAGCTGGGCTTCTGGGAGCCGCTCAAGCTGTTCGCCCAGCGCTACAAGGCGTGGCGGGAGTCGGGCCAGACGCTGCCCAGCGACGACTACCTCAACGCCCTGGCCGACGTGGTCGACCTGCTGCGTAGCGACCAGCAGTACAGCTTCGAAAGCCTGCTGCGCCTGGAGCTACACCTGAACGAAGGCGGCACCGATCTGGTGATCAAGAATGACCGCCAGCTGCTGGAGTCCTCCAGCCACGGCATGGCGTATTTGATTCTGTGCAAGTTCCTGCTGGCGTTTACCCGCCTGCTGCGGGGCGATGCGGGCATCGCCATCCACTGGCCCATCGATGAGATCGGCACCCTGGCCTACCACAACGTCGAAAAACTGTTCGATGCCTGCGACAGCAACCGCATCCATATCGTCGGGGCCTTCCCCAATCCGGAATCCGACGTGCTGCTGCTGTTCGCCAACCGCTACCTCATCGAACGGGACGCCCAGCAACAGCGCCAGCTCAAGCGTATCGAGCCGCGCCTCAGCGCGCTGGCGCAGAAAATCAAGCAGCGCCAACAGGAGGTGAGCGCATGATCGAACACGGCCCCCTACTGGAACGCCTGCTGGCCGGCGACTTCATCTGCGCCGTCAGCGATGACAACGCCTACCGCCACCTGGCCAACGAAGAGACCCGCGAGGCCATCGACGCCTACCTGCGCCCGCTCAATCGGCGGCTGGCCAGCAACGAGGATGCTAGCGTCTACTTCCTGGCCTGGCGGCAGCTCAACGACACCGCCCGGGAGCAGCTCTCCCGCCAGCTCGCCGACACCCTCAACAGCCTGCTGCCCATGCTGGAGTGGCTGCAACTGGTGCAGGAAGCGCTGGGCCGCGACGCCCTGGCCGCCCCTGGTGATGTGCTCAAGCCCGCCGAGTTCAGCGCCAAGTGCGAAGACAACCAGAGCCTGCGCGAGCGCCTGGAACGGCTGGCCACGGACAGCTTCTTTGGCTCCCAGAGCGACCAGCTGGATGCCCAGGTGAAGCAGATCTTCAAACGGCTGAAAGAGCACGGCTACCTGATGCAGCCCCACAGCGAGCGCCAGGTGTTCGTGGTGACGGGCAAGATGGATTACCTGGTGGACGTAGTGCGCTTCATCCGCGACGAAGAGAACCTGCCCATCGATGCCGACGAGGACATGGGCACCCAGGAGGCCCTGCTGTGAGTCGGCGTGAGAATAGTGCTTTAGGCAATGGGGCGGGCAGTGGCGTGAGCGAGCTGGAGAGTCGCCTGCTCAAGACCGGCGCGGAGCGCCTGGCGCTGCTGGGCAAACACGCCGAGCGGCTGATGCAGGCCTACACCCGCGACGACGTACCGCTGGAAGGCCTGAGCGACGGCGCGCTGCGCAAGCTGCTGGCCGCCCGGGTGCTATGGCGGCCCGACGAGCAGAGCGGCGTCAAACTATCGCCCAAGGTGCGCGACCTGATTGCCGAAATGCTCGCCGACGAAACCCGCCGCCACGTCAATGCCGACGTGGCCGAAACCCTGGAGCTGATTCGCACCCAGGTAGATAGCTACCGGGAAGCCCGCAGCAAGGGCGAACACTGGCGCCAGGAGCAGCAGCTACTGCGCCTGCGCCAAGAGGTGGACGACCTCAACGGCCGCTTTGCCGACGCCATCGACAGCCTGTGGCAGCGGCTCAACAGCGATTTCGGCTTCGTCAGCCAGCTCAACGACAAGATCCGCGAGAACGACCGCGCCCAGAAGCAGATCGTGCGCCTGCTCGATGGCCTCGCGCTGATCGACTTCGACGAGCTGATCGCCCTGGTGGGCAGCGACGGCAGCCTGCGCAAGCTGCTCATCAGCCAGCTCCAGAACCGCCTGAGCCACCACTACACCAGCCTGCGGGAAGTGCAGCGGCGGCTGATCGAACTCATGGCACGCTTTCGCAAGCAGCAGGCCCGCAGCCGCCTGATGACCGGCATGGCCGCCTTCCTGCGCGAACACCCGGGCTTCGTGCCCGGCAACTACGCCCAGCGCAGCGAAGTGCCGGTGCTGTTCAACCGCGCCGCACCGCTCAACCCCGCCGCCGCCCCGGCGCTGGACCGCCCCCAGGATACCCGCGTTTTGGCCGAGCTGCTGCATGACTTGCCCGCCCCACGCCACGCCGCACAAAACGTGGCCGTGGCCAACCCCGTGCAGCTCGCCGAAGAGAGCCTGGCCGCCGCCCGCCAGCAGGCGCTCAAGCTGGACGTCGAACGCTTCTATCTCGCGGTGCTCGACCAGCCGCCTGCCGAACCGATCAGCGCGCTGGCGTACCTGCAAGAGAGCGGCCTGGAGTGGGCGGACGAGATTTGGCTGTTCCAAGTCATTGCCGAGTACCAAGGGCTGCCGCGAAGCGAACAGCAGGCCTTCCGCCTGCAGCAAGAGGAGAGCAAGGCCAGCGCCTATAATGACCTGCGGCTGATTCACGATGTGGCCCTGGCGGTAGCGGTATGAACCTGCCCAGCCGCGCACGGGCAGGGCTCAACGGCGTGGCCCGAGAACTCAACCGCCAGCCTACGGTGGAGAAGCCCCGCCGCCAGTGGGTAGACGACGTCGTCGCCTGGTGCCGCCAGCAGGATATCGATCTCGGCATGCGGCTTTCCAGTCAGTCCCTGCGTTTCGACGCCGAGCTGCTGGCGCAGATCGATAGCGTTCTGGCCAGCGCCCACCTCGCCCCGCTGGGCCGTTCGCTCAGCGGCCTGAACAGCGCCGCCCAGGCCAAAGAGGGCGTGGAAGAAGACAAAGCCGCCCGCGAAGGCCCCCGCGCCTGGCGCGTACTGCTCAGCCTGCCGCCCCAGCCCACCCCAGGGCTTGCAAACGAGCCGCGCTGCAGTCGCGACGTGGACGTTCGCCACCTCACGCTAGGGGCCTTCGGCGCGCTGGTGCAGGTGGAAAACCTCGACAGCTTCTACGCTTTCAACCCGAACATCAGCGCCCTCAGCGGCTACGCCCAGCCGCTCATCGCCTACCGAGGCGACCGCCACTACGGCGGCGGCTTCGCCCATCTTGCCGAGGTGTGGCGCAAAACCCGCAGGCCGCACCTCTACGCAGGCGGCTTCGACGCCAAGGGCGTTACCCTCGCGCTGGACAGCGGCGCCACGCACCTGCTGCTCCCCGACATGGCGTGGCTCACCCAACACGCCACCCCCCTGCACCAGCCCGCCGGGCAGCTGCCTTATCAGCGACGATTACGACAGCTTCATGTCGGCCTATCACCTCAACATCCGCTAAGGCCCTACCTCACGCTGCTGGAAAAACAGCGCGGCCTCAAACAGCAGTGGTTTGAGGGGGACGTGGTGGCGGTGGGGTTTGGCTAATGGCTTGCTTCTTGGCTGGTTTGGCGTGGAGCATCAGCCGTGCAGTGCGTTTTTGGCGGTGCGAATGGGCAGAGCAGAACGAGCCAGCATGCAACTTTGAGCTGTGTTGCCTATTTTCCCTTTGCTTTCAGGCGAATCACAGGGATAGAGTCGATGGAGCTGGCTACATAACCTCAATGAATGTGCGGACAGGTTTATTGGGGTTATGTAGCGTTCCATATAAGTACTGTTAAGTAGGTATAGAAATGGCACACACTTTCTATTCGGTCAGAACCGGGAAAAACAAAAATACTAAGGGTTTTGAGTTCCCGGAATTTCTGGATCTGTTCTTTAGAGCATTCCAGAATTTCCGAGAGGGTGGCTATTTTGACGAATATCTAGGCTGGGCCTGTGTCGATATGGGGTCAGTCCAAGGAAAGGTCTCCGACGTAGAGTTGGATATCCTGCTGAAAGTGCGGAAACAGGGTATCTGGCCTATTGAAAGTAATCTGCCTGATCTAGGTGAGGACGATGTTTTCGATCTTATCGAGTATCTTTTTCAAAACGTTTCTAAGCCAATAGACGGTACCTACCACGATTTTGCAAATTGCGGCATGCATTGGGAAACATTCAGTAAATCTGAAGGTGAAACTGAATTTGCCCAGAGCATGAACGAATTATTGGCCTTGTATAAAGGGTCGTTTGAGCTCTCGCCAAAAGGCGAAATATTGCACAAGCCTGAAAAAGGTTTTGAGCCGATTTTCGAAGCGGATGTACCCTCCAATGACGACAATATAAAGTCGAGGGTAAATTCTGCTGTATTGAGATATCGTAGGCATGGCTCGACTATTGATGACAGGCGGCAGGCAGTTCGGGATTTGGCTGATGTGTTGGAGTACTTAAGGCCTCAGGTTAAATCTGTCCTCACAAAAAAAGATGAAAAAGATCTGTTTAATCTCGCCAATAATTTCGGGATTCGTCATCACAACGATCAACAGAAAACGGGCTATGACGCAGCATTGTGGCTAAGCTGGATGTTTTACTACTATTTGGCAACGATTCATGTGCTGCTTCGTAAGCTGGGGCACGAATCACTTAACCAGTAGGTGAAGCCGACCGGTACTACGCTGCGCTCCGTCCCGGCGGCTTACCATGGCGTTAAATCTTAGAAGATTAGTAATCATATTAGGATCAAGTTAGATGAAAAAACTCTATTTGGAAGAGGTGTTTAATGAGGCGTGCTTTCCAAAACATACTTTCGTCCGCCCGAAAGAATATATACACTTAAAATCGTCATTTAGGTCTGAAGGTAAGCATGTAACAGTTGCAGGTCCCTCAGGGACGGGAAAGACTACCATCGTCAAAAAGATGTTAGGTGATATAGAAATCCCAGAATCTGATGTTATATGGATAAATGCAAGGCAATATTCAGATCGCGAATCAGGCTTGCAAGTTTTAGCTGAGGAATTGAAGTGTTCACCTACGTTTGAAGAAGTTACAGGGCTTTTGGCTCTAGTGGATTTTATAATTATTGATGATTACCACTTTTTAAAGTCAGGCGCACGAAAAGAAATAGCTGGCTATTTAAAATTATGGCATGAGCGAAGCGTAAGATTCGTAATTATAGGGATAGCTGCTTCAGCAGAAGAATTATACGGTGTTGATCCTGAGCTTGGAATTAGAAATGATCCTTATAATATAAAAGTGCAAGATGATAATTTCTGTCGAGAACTTTTAACAAAGGGAGCTAACGCTCTTAATATAGAGTTTTCTGATAATTTGAAAAATCAGATAATAAGAGCTTCTAATGGTGTGCCATCAATTGTACATGTCATTGCAAAAGTATGCTGTATTGAAGCAGAAGTTGACGAAGAGCAAGAAGAAATAGTAGTTATCGATAAAAACTTGCCTAGCATAAGGGACTCTGTTCTTAGAATATTTCACGGTAAGTATCGAGAGAAGCTAGTTGGATTAGCTAAAGGAAAACAGCAAGCTAGGTCTGTTCATAACACTTATTTTGATATCGTTCAAAATATTGCTAGTTTTAATGGAGCGGAGATTCCTACAGAAGCGCTTTATCGCTCTATTGTCGCGGTGATTCCGGACGCGAAGGAAAGGGGTAAGAAAGCTACGTCTTTCTACAACTGCCTTAATAATTTAAGCGATGTAATCGAAGAGAAGGGCCTTAGCGATATACTTTATTTTAAAAAGGGCGCAAAGCATATATCCATAGAAGATCCATCTTTTCGTTTTTATCTGAATTTACTCGACATGTCAGAGATAAAGAGTCGGATACATTTGAGGAATACCGGTTACCCTTACGATGTAGCCGTCTCATTTTCTGGTGATGTCAGAACGACTGTAGAGGATTTTATTGGTGCACTTAAAGAAAAGGGACTCAGCGTGTTTTATGATTTTGATCAGCAGGCGCAACTTTGGGGTTCTGATGTCAGACATAAATTGGCAGAAGTTTACGCTAGCGACGCTTTGTTCATGGTTGTATTTTTGTCTCAAAGCTATCCAGAAAGAGATTGGACTGATTTCGAGCTGTCTATTGGTAGAGAGGCGGCTGATAAGCGGACCGAAGATTATTTGCTTCCACTTCGCTTGGATGATGTGAAGGTGGTTGGCATTAAATCTACTCTCGGGTATGTCGACCTTCGGGATGTCGGTGTTGAACGGGCAGCGGAACTCTTAGCAGAGAAGGTGGAAGCTGCCAATGCTTAACAATAGCGGTCAAGGGATACTCCTTATTTCGCACCCCTGCCGCCGGCGTTGAGGCTGTAGGAAAACCCCTTTGACAGCCTCAATGGTTTGCCTCTCGCGCGGCACCGTCAATTCTGATGGCCCGCTTCGACATCTTCGACAATGAGGGTGGGGGCGGCTATCTGCTGGACGTTCAATCAGATCTTCTCAGCGGCTTGCACACGTGAGTTATCGTGCCTTTGTTGCCCCAATCCTCTGCGCCGTACTGTAATGACCCCCAAGTTGCTGCACACTCTACGCTGCTAATGCTGGATGCCCTCAGTGTGATCCGCTAGCGCCTGGATGAGTAGATGGGGTTGGTGGATCGCTTACGCCACTTCAGTCGAAGACATGGACGTCCCTGGCTTTAGGCTTCACCCATTGAAAGGGAAAGACAAAGGGCGATGGTCGATTTGGGTGAACGGAAATTGGCGTATGACGTTCGAATTTCAGGACGGCAACGCCTACATTCTTGATTATGAGGATTATCACTAATGACGATGCATAATCCGCCGCATCCTGGTGAATTTATTCGGGAAGTGTATCTGGAACCCTTTGGCATCAGCTCGCGTCAGCTTGCTTCGAGCCTGGGCGTTTCACCGTCCACGTTGTCCCGGCTGCTCAAAGGAGAAAGTGGCATTAGCCCGGAAATGTCGCTGCGCCTTTCCAAAGTGCTGGGGCGTAGCCCTGAGAGCTGGTTGGCGATGCAGGATATGCATGATCTATGGGTGGCGCGGAGTACGGTTAATCTGGATGGCCTCCATCCACTGGAATTTAACGCCGCTTGATAAGCGTTTGACATGGCGGCTTTGCCTCCATGAGGTTGCCGCATCCTGCCAGTGTTAAAGGCCAGTGATCGCCAGGTCCAGAGCCCCGACAATTTGGTCTCTAACATGCGAGAGAGAGCCGATGGGATTCTGTAGATGTTTTTCAGGCACCGCCGAAATCTGTGGCGTTAACAGCAAAAGCGCCTGATCGCTAAAGCTGATTTCAGGAGTGAGTCCTTGCAGGGTGTCGTTGCCGAAGGCGGAACGGTTGCCCAACGGGATGACGATGCGGGTGGCCAGTTCGCTTAGCAAACTGCTTTGAACATCTACAAGATACGGGTAGTGCGCTTTGCTGGTTTTGCTTGGGTTGGGGTATACGTCGAACTGTGCCATTAAAACTCCCTGAATTCGTCGCCAAAGCATCCGTGTTGTTCGACAAAATCGTTATAACTTTTTATCGCAGCTCGATTTCCTTCGACCCATCGTTGTGCTTCGCATTTGGCAAGCTCTTCTTTCAGCGCTCGCTCCAGGGTGGCAGACAGGTTAATGTTCAATTCACGTGTCCTGCGCAGCAGGTCGCTATTGATTGAGAGGTTCGCTGCTTTTTTGGGTGCGGCTGCATCGTAGAGTTCGGCCATCGTCGTCTCCTGGTGGCTCTTGATGTATCGTCTGATTTTATGCGCATGGTAATGCGCATTCAAGCACGCCTCGTTGCTTCGAACGTCATCCCTTCACGCTCATTGCTGACTCGCCAAATAAGATATGAACCTACTCTTCCTCGGCACTTCCGCCGGTGTGCCCACCAAACAACGCAACGTCTCCGCCATCGCCTTGCAAGAGAGCAAGGGCAAGGGCTGGTATCTGGTCGATTGCGGCGAGGGCACTCAGCACCAGGTGTTGCACACCAAGCTGTCGTTTCATTCGCTGAAGGCCATTTTGATTACCCATGTGCACGGCGACCATTGCTATGGGCTGCCGGGCATATTGGCGAGTGCAGCAATGGGCGGGCGCACGGCGCCGCTGACCCTTGTGGCACCCAAGGGTATCCAAACCTGGCTGGAAGCCACCTGTGCGGTCACCCAGCTCTGCCTGCCCTTCGCGCTGGAGTTCATCTGCTCCGATGATCTGCCAAGCGTCGAATTCGAGAACATGGCGTTGGAAACGAGTGCGCTTTCCCATCGCGTGCCGTGCTATGCCTATACATTCACCGAGCGCAACGTGGATGCTGCCCTAGACGTGGATAAACTGGATCAGCATGGCATTCCCAGAGGGCCGTTGTGGGGGCAGTTGAAGCAGGGCGTGGAGGTAACGTTCGAAGGCAAGCCACTGCGCAGCCAGGATTATCTGCTGTTCAAGCACGCCCCCAGAAAGGTGGTGATTGCCGGAGACAACGACCGGCCCGAGCTGTTGGCGCAGGCGTGCGCTGGGGCGCAGGTGCTGGTGCACGAAGCCACCTACACCGAAGCGATGGCCGAGAAAGCTGGTGAGGTAGGGCATAGCTACGGCAAGCAGGTGGCGGCGTTTGCTCAAGCCATCAAGCTGCCCAATTTGGTGCTCACCCACTTCAGCCCCCGTTATCCGCTCATCTCCCATACCTCGCCTTCCATTGAGGATATTCGCACAGAGGCGCAAAGCGTCTATTCAGGCGCGCTCTACCTGGCGCGGGATTTTGTCGAATACAGTTTGGATAAGGCAGGGCAGTTGACTGAGCTGACGTCTGAATAGCCCATGTCGACGTCACCCGCTGATAAGTTAGGGTGCTTAACGCTAACGCTGTTTTGATCGTCAGGATCGATACCCGTCGGTGGGAATGGGCATCTTAAATCCAATCCTCTACTCGAAGCCCTGGTACGCGACTAAACTCACTTAGATGATTGGTTACCAGAATCAGGCCTCTTGAGCGAGCGTGCCCCGCAATCATCTGATCGTATGGGCCGATAGGTGTGCCCGCTTTGGCCAGCTCGCTACGTAGCTGGCCACTGTGATAGGCGGCGCTGGTGTCGTAGTCGAGAACTTCCAGCCTCGCTGCAAATCCTTCTATCACACTCAAGTTTTTCTCGGGAGAAGCGGACTTCTCAGCACCATATACCAACTCCATGAGTGTTACGGTGCTGATGCAGAGCTGGTTGCTATGCTGGTTAAAGGTCTCACGAACATGGGAAGGTTTATGTTTGATGGTAAAAATGCAGATATTGGTGTCAAGCATGTACTTGAGCATCAAAACGCCTCGCGTTCCTGTTCGTTTAGCTGCTCGCGCTCATTCATGAAGTCTGCGGTGACACTTTGGCCATCAAACCAGCTATCCCACGCTTCACCTACTGGGGTAATCAAGCGCGCACGGCCCAAGGCAATCACATCAACGCGTGTAACGTTCTCAGGCAGCGCGAGAGATTTCGGCATACGCACCGCTTGGCTACGGTTACTTTTAAATACCGAGGCTTTTTCCATGGCTGTCTCCTTATCAGTGCTGCCGTCACTCACTATATGCACGTAACATACTTTCTTTAGTTTGATCGAATTTTGGGATATGTCAATGGGATATACAAAATGCAGAAGGTAAGAATCGATCTAGTCTCCGATGTGGCCTGCCCGTGGTGTGCCATTGGTTATCGGCGTTTGGAGCAGGCGCTAGAGACGCTCGAGGGTGAAATCGACGTCGAGCTGGTCTGGCAGCCCTTCGAGTTGAATCCTGATATGCCGCCTGAAGGCGAGCCGATTTTGGAGCACTTGTGCCGCAAGTACGGCAAAGACGCGGATACTATGCAGCAGTCCCAGCGCGAGATCATGGCCGCCGCCGAGTCGCTTGGCCTGAATTTCCGGGGTGCGCTGGAGCGCCGGGCGAACAATACGTTTGCCGCGCACCGGGTGCTGGCGTGGGCCGGAACCCAACACCAAGAGACGGCGCTGCAGTTGGCGCTGTTCGAAGCCTATTTCGGTGAAGCGAAAAATCCCGCTGACCCCGAGGTGCTTCGCGAGAAGGCCATCGAGGTGGGGCTGGACGGCGACACCGCCGAAGCCATTGCCCGCTCTGATCAGTACGCGGACGAAGTGCGTGAGGCCGAGCAGCGTTTTCGGCAGGCAGAGGTCAACGCCGTGCCTGCGTTCATTCTCGAAGGGCGTTATTTGATTTCAGGTGCCCAGCCTGCTGATGTGCTGGTGGATGCGCTGCGCCAAGTGGCCGAAGAGAACGCTAGCGGCTAAGGTTGCCGGATGCACGGTCATTCATAGGGCATCACCAGCGGCCCGCGGGCTTGAAGGGAGTCACGATGAAAACGATTGGCTTAATCGGCGGGATGAGTTGGGAGTCCACGCAAACCTACTACCGCCTTATCAACCAGCATGTGCGCGATGCGCTGGGCGGGCTGCATTCCGCCAAGGTGGTGCTGTACAGCGTGGATTTTGCCGAGATAGAGGCGCTGCAGCACCAGGGCGACTGGCAGGCCACCGCCGAGATACTGGGGGCAGCGGGTAAGTCGGTCGAGGCCGCCGGGGCCGATTTTCTGGTGCTGTGCACCAACACCATGCACAAGGTGGCCGAACCGCTGGAAGCGGCCGTATCCATTCCGCTGCTGCATATCGCCGATGCCACGGCCCAGGTGCTGCAACAGCAGGGCGTTGGCTGCGTGGGGTTACTTGGGACGCGGTTCACCATGGAGCAGGCGTTTTATATCGAGCGCCTGCAGCGCCACGGCATCGAGGTGGTGGTGCCCACCGAGCCACAGCGCGAGCGCGTGCACTCGGTGATTTATCAAGAATTGTGTTTGGGCGTGGTGAAGGCAGATGCCAAAGCTGACTACCTGGATATCGTCGATTCGCTGGCTGAGCGCGGCGCGCAGGGCGTGATTTTAGGCTGTACCGAGATCGGCCTGCTGATCCAGCAAGCCGATACGAGCGTGCCGCTGTTCGATACCACCGAGATTCACGCAGCGCAGGCGGTGCAGTGGGCGTTGGAGCGTGGTTAGGCATGGGCATGAAGGCATACTGCTCTTGTTCCTAGCTTTAAAATCTTGTTGATTGAGTAAAAAAGGAATAATTTATACTCATGGACGAGTTTGAATTTGACGATAATAAAAGTCAGACCAACCTAGAAAAGCACGGTATTGATTTTGAAGCGGCACAAGCGCTGTGGAAAGATCCATATCTGCTAGAAATTCGTGCAAAAACAGAGGGCGAGCTAAGGTTTTTGCTAATAGGCATGATTAGTGAAAAACACTGGTCGGCGGTCGTCACCTACCGAGAAGGGCGTATTCGGTTAATTTCTGTTAGGCGCTCTCGCACAAAGGAGGTAGAACTCTATGAAAGCTAAAGAATTCGATAAAAAGTTCGATGAAAATCAAGATGATATTCTCGACGATCTTGACGTGTCCACGGCTCGGCGTGTGAATCAGGAGCAAAAACGGATCAACGTAGATTTTCCTGCATGGGTAGTGGAGTCACTAGACCGTGAGGCTGCGAGAATTGGTGTTACGCGCCAGTCTATTATCAAAGTTTGGTTGGTTGAGCGTCTTCAAGCTGAAGCGGCTCATCAACCTCTGAGCCATGACACGGTGGGTAGTACTCACTAGCGCTGGCTCCCAAAGAAGCCAGCGCTTTCTCTCTTACTGCAAAAACTCCCGCAGTGTATCGCTGGCTTGCTCGATGGAAACGACGCCATCCAGGTGGCCTCGGTTGCCTTCCAGCGTTTCCAGGATTACCTCGGTGCCGTCGGCTTCGATCAGCTCGGCGGTGCGGCGTACACCCTCGGGGGCGAAGACCAAATCATTCTCGCTATACAACATCAGCGTGGGCGCTTCGATGGCGGCCAGCCCCGCTTCCAGCGAGTCGCCGTAGCCAGCCATGAAGGTTTGATTGGCGCGCACCAGGTAGAGCAGGTGGTTGGCATCTGAGATCTTCGCCCGTGCGCCTGCGATGTCGTCTAAGGTTTGCTCGATGGCGTAGCGGGCGTTGATATCCTGGGCGGGGTCGCGAGCGTCATCCGCCCAATCACGGTTGAACGCTTCGTTGGCCCACTGCCAGTGGTTGGCATTGAGCGTGACCAGCTTCAGCGCCTCTTTTAGCCCCTCGGTGGGCGGCTCTCCGTCGTAGTAGTCGCCTTCGTTCCAGTGGGCATCCAGGCGAATCGGCGCGGCCCAGGCACTTAGCGTGGCCAGCAGCCATGGGTCGGCCACGCCGCCACCAATCACAGGGATCAACCGCTCAACGCGTTCAGGGTAGGCGCTGGCCCACTCAATGGCCTGCAGGGCACCCATGGAAGCACCCATCACCGCATGCAGCGATTCAATGCCTTGGCTTTCCAGCAGAGCGCGCTGCACTTCGACAAAGTCACGAATAGTCACCACGGGAAAATCCATGCCCCAGGGCTCGCCAGTATCGGGGTTAATGGAGGCTGGCCCGGTGGTAATAACGTTAGGGTCATTCGCGCCCAGGTTGACCAGCGTATCGGAGGAGATGATGTAGTACTCATCGGTATCCAGCGGCTTGCCGGGGCCAATGATGGCATCCCAGTAGCCGGTAGCCTCACCCTCTGCCTGGTAGCGGCCTGCGGCGTGGCTGGTGCCAGAGAAGAAGTGGGTAATCAGAATCGCGTTGTCGCGGGCTTCGTTAAGTTCGCCGTAGGCTTCCCAGCCTACTGTCACGTTAGGGATCGTCTCGCCACCCTGGGTGGTAAAACTATCCATCTCGAAGGTTTGCTTCTCGACTATGCCATCCCAAGCCCATAAGGGCGTGGCCAACAGCAGGCCAAGGCTGGTGAACGAGGCTACCGTCACTAGCGCGAATGGTTGCTTGCGTCGCATGCGCTTTCCTTTTTTGAGGGATTATTGTGATTGTTTTAGGGCTGCTCATCGCAGCCATTCCCTCAGCATAGTCAGCGTTAGCCGATTTTAAACGGATTCAACCCATTGGCCTGCTGCATCATCATGCGTTTGGCAAACGGCACGCGCTCAGCCAAGTGCAGGCTGAGATCGCCCAGTTGGCGCAGCGGTTTTGCGCCGGTGAACAGGTGGTGGAAGCTGTCGGTGGCGGCAATCATCGCTTGGTTGGCGAGGCGGCGCTGGCACTCGAAGCGGTGCAGGCTGATGTGGTCGCCGGGGTCGCGGCCTTTGATGATCAGCTCGGCCAGGGTGTCGGCGTCGTGCAGGCCGATGTTCAATCCTTGCCCCGCCAGCGGGTGCACCACGTGGGCGGCGTCGCCAATCAGCGCGAGGCGTTTGCCGATGTAGCGCTTGGCGTGCTGGCGCTTGATCGGGAAACTGGCCCGCGCCACGATGCGGGTGAGCTTGCCCAGGCGTTGGGGGAAGGTGGTTTCGATGGCGTGCTGGAGTGCATTGTCGGAGAGCTGTTCGCGGGCTTTGGTGGCTTCGTCGCTGTCGTACCACACCAGCGAGGCGCGCTGGCCGGGCAGCGGCAGCATGGCAATCGGCCCTTTGGGGGTAAAGCACTGCCAGCTTACGTCCTGCTGGGGCAGCTCGGTCTCGACGTTAATGATCATCGCCCGCTGGTGGTAGTCGTAGCTGGTCACGCCAATGCCTGCCAGCTCGCGCAGGGTCGAGCGGGCACCATCGGCCCCCACGATCAGCCGGGCGCTTAGGGTTTTGCCGTTATCCAGCTCTAGCATGCGGGCGGTGGTGGCCGCCATGGTGCTCAGCGGTGCGCACTGGGTATAGCAGGTCACGCTGGGCAGCTCTTCCAAGCGTTGCCACAGGGCGTATTGCAGGGCGCGGTTTTCGATAAAGATACCGAAGTCGTTCATGCCGCTCTCTTCGGCGGAGAACACGGAGTGGCCGGTGCCATCCTGATTGGCCACATCAATATGCCGGAACGGGCAGCAGCGCTCGCCGGGCAGTATCGTGCCGCTGGCTTTCACGAACGCGAGCGAGCGGGCGTTGAGCGATGAAATACGCAGGTCGTAGTCGCCGCTGGCGGGTTTGGGGGCGCTACCGCGCTCGACGAGCCCCACGGAAATGCCCGCTTGGCCTAACCGTGCCGCCAGGGCCGCGCCCACCATGCCGCCACCGACAATAATAATCTCGTGATCCCACTGCATGAGAGGCTCCTTACTCCGCTATCGAGGGCACATTGCATGTGCTTATATTGTCATACAGTATCGTTGACTTGTCGCAGTGTTGCCTAGGGTGATCCATTGACGCAGGCCGTGGAAAGTTCAGAAAAACGCGAGAGTAGCCAGGTGGCCGGAGAAGCGCTGGCCGCGTTCATCAAACGCCACCCCAAACTCTGGGTGATTACCGGGGCGGGGGTGAGTACCGACAGCGGGATTCCCGATTACCGCGATGCCGATGGCCAGTGGAAGCGACCGCCGCCGGTGCAGCACGGTGATTTCATGAGCTCCTTCGCCGTACGCCAGCGTTACTGGGCGCGGGCGCTGGTGGGCTTCAAAGCCATGCGCGAAGCCCAGGTGAGCGGGGCGCACCGAGCGCTTGCAGAGCTTGAGGCCATGGGCCATGTGGCGCTGCTGGTCACGCAAAACGTGGACCGCCTGCACCAGCGGGCGGGGTCGAAAAAGGTGATCGATCTTCACGGCAGAGCGGACGTGGTGGCCTGTATGGCCTGCGGCTATCAAATGATGCGCCACGCCATGCACAGCGAAATGGCGCTTATGAACCCCGCCTTTGCCGCGCTGGACGCCCACCACGCGCCGGATGGCGATGCGGATCTGGAAACCGATTTCTCCACCTTCAAGGTGCTGGATTGCCCGCGCTGCCAGGGCATCCTCAAACCGCAGGTGGTCTATTACGGCGATGTGGTGCCCCCGGCGCGTCGGCTGGCAGCACAGGCGGCGCTGCAGCAAGCCGATGCGGTGCTGGCGGTGGGGACATCGTTGATGGTCTATTCCGGCTACCGCTTCTGCCGGGATGCCCATGCCATGGGCCTGCCCGTGGCATCGCTCTCGCTGGGCGTGACTCGCGCCGATGAGTTTTTGACTCACCAGTGGCGCGCGCCGCTAACGCCGGTGCTGGAGCAGGCGGTTGCGTGCCTGAAGGGCGCTTAACGCGCTTTGGAGACCCACGGGTTACCTTCGCTCCAAAGCCGCCAAGGGGCGTCGCGGTCGGCGGGTTGGGCGTAATCGATGCCGACTCTTGGGCCGCTGGCAATCGCGCTGGGCGGGTCGCCAGACGTAATCCATAGCCCGTTCGCTTGATCGCTGTTCTGCGTCATATCGTGGCCGTAGAGGGCGTTGTCGATACGCAGCGCGCGGGTGAGTTTGCCGGGGCCGTTACACAGGTTGCGCCCCGCAACGCTGCGCCATGCGCGCATGGCAGGCTCGCCGATCACCGGTTCTACCGCGCGAATCAATACCGCGCAGGGGTTGCCTTCTGGCTGGGTGACCACGTTCAGCAGCCAGTGCATGCCGTACACCAAATAGACGTAGGCGTGACCGGGCGGGCCAAACATCGCCTCGGTGCGCGGGGTTCTACGCCGGTGGGCGTGGCAGGCGGAATCTTCCGAGCCGCGGTAGGCCTCGGTTTCCACGATGCGCGCGGCCATCAGCTCGCCATCCAGCTGGCGCACCAGCCAACAGCCCAGCAGGTCTCGGGCCACTTCCAACGTATCGCGGTTGTAGAAACCCAGGGGCAGGGGCGTGAGCGCCTCTTGTTCTATCGGTGACTTAACAGGGGTTAACGCGTCTCTTTGCGGCATGCTATCGCCCATTACTTGAGTAAGCTGCTAGGGTATTCTTTAGGCCATTCATTGAAAAGCGGAGTTGCCCGTGCTGTCTTTCGAACATCAGTTCGCCACCTTGCCGGAACCCCTGTGGGTGGCGTGCCAGCCCACGCCCGTTGCCCAGCCCAGCCTGATCGCCTTCAACGATGCCTTGGGCGCGCAGCTAGGCATGCAAACGCGGCCCGACGACGCCACGCTGGCCCAGTGGTTCAGCGGTAACCAGCTACCGCCGGGTGCCGAGCCTAGAGCGTTGGGCTACGCCGGGCACCAGTTCGGTAACTTCGTGCCTCAGCTAGGTGATGGCCGCGCGCTGTTGTTGGGCGAAGTGGTGAACCAGCAGGGTGAGCGCCGTGATGTGCAGCTAAAAGGCAGCGGGCGCACGCCGTTTTCTCGCGGTGGCGACGGCCGTGCGCCCCTTGGCCCGGTGCTACGCGAATACCTGGTGAGCGAGTTCATGGCCGCCGTGGGCGTACCTACCACTCGCGCCTTGGCTGCCGTTTCAACCGGCGAACGCGTGGTGCGCCAAATGGCCGAGCCGGGAGCCGTGCTGACCCGCGTGGCCAGCAGCCATATTCGCGTGGGCACGTTCCAGTTTGCCGCCGTTCGCCGCGATGAAAGCGCGCTAAAAGCGCTGGCCGACCATGTGATTGCCCGCCACTACCCAGAGGCGGCCAATGCTGACGATCCGTACCTGGCGCTGTTGGAGGCGGTGACCGCCCGCCAAGCGGCGCTAGTGGCGCGTTGGATGAGCTTGGGCTTTATTCACGGCGTGATGAATACCGACAACTGCAGCATTGCCGGTGAAACCATCGATTACGGCCCCTGCGCGTTTATGGAGCAGTTCGACCCGCAGAAGGTGTATAGCTCCATTGACCAGGGCGGGCGCTACGCCTTCGACAATCAGCCTGGCATTGCCCAATGGAACCTGGCTCGTTTTGCCGAAACCCTGCTTCCGCTGATGCGCGTTGAGGGCGATGCTGCGGTAGAGCAAGCCACCGAGGTGCTACGCGGCTTTACCGCTCGTTTTGGCGCCGAGCAGCGCCGCCTGCATGCCGACAAGCTGGGCCTTGCCCCGGAAAGCGATCGCGCCGTGGCGCTGATGGAAGCGCTAGAGATCCAGATGCATCAAGGCCGCATGGACATGACCGCGACGTTCGACGCGTTGACGCACTATGCTCAAGTCTTGAGCGCGGACACGTCAGCCCACTCCCAAAAAGAGGCGCTGCTGGCGCTGACCACGCAGCCCGCTGGCCTGACCGCTTGGCTGGCCGACTGGGAAAACGCCCAGCAAGCGAGCCAGCAGAGTGAGCGTCTGGATGCCATGCGCCACGCCAACCCGGTGGTGATTCCCCGCAATCACCGCATTCAAGAGGTCATCGATGCGGCGGTAGAAGGCGATTTCGCGCCTTTCCACACGCTGCTCGCGGCGGTCACGCAGCCCTTTGATGAATCCGAAGAAGCGCGCCGCTTGGCCGCTCCGGCCACGGAAAGCGAGCAGGTGTTGCGCACCTTTTGTGGTACGTGATTTAGACCAGCGAGTATGGGCGGAAAACCCGTAGCGGGGGTCTTTCGCCAGGGATGGCGAAAGTAGCGTCCAGGGAGGGATTCACAGCGCCCCCGCCTAGGGTTTTGCTGCTCATCAGCGCTGTAGCACACCCTGTGATAAACTGTGCTTTTTTACAGGTAAGGGCGGAGGCAAGGTCGGCCTGTGCGCAAAATCATCCACTGCGACTGTGACTGCTTCTATGCGGCGGTAGAGATGCGCGATAACCCCGCGTTGACCAATATCCCCATTGCCATTGGCGGCAGTGTGGAGCAGCGCGGGGTGGTTGCCACCTGCAACTACCCGGCGCGTAAGTTCGGTATTCACTCCGCCATGCCCATGGCCCAGGCGCTCAAACGTTGCCCCCATCTCACGGTGATTCGGGGCGATATGGCGAAGTACAAAGATGTTGCCCGCCAGGTGTTTGCCATCTACCGCGATGTGACCGAGCTGATCGAGCCGCTGTCGCTGGATGAAGCCTTTCTGGATGTCTCGGAGGTCACGCTGTACCACGGCAGCGCTACCCGCATGGCCGAAGCCATTCGCCAGCGGGTGAGGCAAGAAGTGGGTATTACCGTTTCGGCGGGCGTGGCACCCAACAAGTTTCTCGCCAAGATCGCCAGCGACTGGCGCAAGCCCGATGGTCTCTTTGTCATCACGCCTGACGATATCGACGCCTTCGTGCAGCAGCTGCCGGTGAAAAAGATCCACGGCGTGGGGCCGCGGACCGCTGAAAAACTCGCCGAGCTGGGCATTCAGACCGGCGCGGATCTGCGCGCCCGGCCGTTGACCGAGCTGGTGGAACGCTTTGGCCGCTTTGGTCATCGGCTACACGAACTTAGCCACGGGCGCGATGAGCGCCCGGTCAAAACCCACCGCGAGCGCAAGTCGATCAGCACCGAGCAAACCTACTCCCAGGATTTACCCACCCTAGACGCCTGCCGCCAGCAGCTCCCCGAGCTGATCAGCGATTTAGAGCGCCGTTACGCTCGCCTAGACCCGGCCCCCGCCGTGCGCGGGGTGATGGTGAAAGTAAAGTTCAACGACTTCACCCAAACCACTGTCGAACACGCCGACCCCGCACCTAACCTGGAGCAGTTTGAGACACTGCTCAACGTGGGCTGGGCGAGGGGCGCACGCCCCGTGCGCCTGCTGGGCGTCGGCTACCGCTTGGCGGAAGAAACCGCTGCCCAGCAGCTCTCGCTGTTTTAATTAGCCGGTTAATCCTTGGATGGATTGACGAGGTTCGGTGCCCGCGTTAAAACAGACGTATGATAGATAGCGCCCCTTCCCGTTAGCCGACCCGCGAGCCTGCCATGCCTGCCGATGCCACCCAACGCCCCCGCTTAGTGTTTGCCCATGCCAACGGCTTTCCCGGCTTGAGCTACCGCAGCCTGTTAGACCCACTGGCAGAATCGTTCGATGTCCACCCGCTGGACCGCCTGGGCCACCACCCGGATTATCCAGTGAACCATAACTGGAGCAACCTGGTGGATGAATTGCTCAGCTACCTGCCCGAGACCGACGCGCCACTGCTGGGCGTGGGGCACTCGTTGGGCGGCACGCTGATGGCCATGGCTGCCGACAAGCAGCCGGAGCGTTTTCGCGGTGTGATCATGCTCGACCCGCCGCTGATGCTGGGGCCGGATGCCTGGGCGATGAAAGCGGCCAAGCGCTTTGGATTGATGGATCGCATCACGCCGGCGGGTAAAACCAAAGGGCGTCGCAGCGTGTGGCCCAGTCGCGAGGCGATGGCGACCTCGCTGCGTCGCCGTGGTCTCTTCCGTCGCTTTACCCCCGAGGCACTCAACGACTACATTGAAGCAGGCACGCGACTACTGGACGACGGCAGCGCTGAGCTGACCTTCGACCCCAACATCGAGCTGGAGATTTTCCGCCACTTGCCGGATCACCTCTCCAAATTACCGCAGCGCGTGGGTGTGCCCATTCAACTGGTGGCGGGGCAGCAGTCGCACTTGATGACGCCGGGGCGGCTCAAGCGTATCGCTCGTCGCGGGCTGCCGGTCAGCACGGTGCCGGGGACACACATGTTCCCCATGGAGCATCCAGATGAGACGCGTACGGCCATACTGGCCGCGTGGCAGCAGTTTCGAACTGCGCCATAGAACCGATCGAGGAGGCGATATGTACCTTTCTGTACAGCTGAGCTACTACCCGCTGGCCGATGATTTCAAGCCAGTCGTCAAAGAGGTGGTCCAACGATTGGAGGCTACCGGACTGGAGGTTCACCCCAACCGAATGAGCACCCAGGTATTTGGCGAGTTCGATGAGGTGATGGCGGCACTGAGTGACGTGATGAATTGGTCGTTCGAGACCCACGGAAAAGCCGTGTTTACCGCCAATTTCCTGGAAGGCGACCGGCGGCCACGGTAAATGATCCCGTCGGGGAGGTCTTCCTAGCCGTTTCCGCCTGCTTCGAAGGGCGTATTGCTGATGAAGCGGTTTCGCCAATCAGCACGCCACTGCGGCATGCTGATAAAGAAGTGCTGCATCTGCTTATCGAAGCGCACCCAAACGATGGCCTCTAAATAGCGGCTATTCTCGGATGTCGTCGAAAAGTCGATATGCTGCGTGTCGAAAAGGGGCGTGCGATAAACGTTCGCGGGCGCTGCCCGCTCGATGACACGCAGGTAAGCGACGCCTCCCAAGGGGGCGAGTAGTCCTGAGACTCTCACCGATTCGATCAGGTAATCGCCCATCGGGCTGACCACCGAGACGCTCGCGGGCGCATGAAGGGTGCGATAAAGACTCACGCACAGCGTGAGTGCGATGAGCAAGGCCATGCCAACCGCAGTGCCTGCGACGCGCTTCATGTCATCGCTCCGTCGTTGAGTAGTCGAGTCATCGCTCCTTACCGAGGCTCACGTAACGCTGCGCTCAGCACTTCGCACGCAGCGTTACGTTTGATCACTTAGGCAAATGACGAGTATTACTCACTTTTAGCACTCGTGCAGTTGGTTATTTCACCGGCTAGCTGTTCCAGTAATGCAGAGTACAGTCCCGCATCCAGCGTCAAGCCTACGCCGAGTGGATCCATCACGCCCAAGTACGCCGACGTATCCCCAAACACGTTGTTGACCATCTGCGGGTTGAACTGCGGTTCGCTGAAGACACACTGAATATTCTCTTCGTTGACGAGCGTCTGTAACGCCTCGATGCGTGCCGGGCTGGGAGCGGATGCATCGCCGATGGAAATGGCCCCCGCGGCATGAACGTCAAAGGCCTCTTCGAAGTACTGGTACGCATCGTGGAATACGATGAAGCGGGTGTCCGTGCTGTCGGCCAAGCGCTCCTGGAGGCGCTGTTCGAGGGCGGTCAGTGCTTCTTGACCCTGCTCGGCGTTATCGCGGTAGATCGCCGCGTTATCCGGATCGAGTTCGCTTAGCTGCTCGGCGATGGCCGCCAGCCACTGGCGGGCATTCCCAGGGGCGAGCCAAGCGTGCGGGTTCATGCCGGTATGGCTATGATCATGTCCATGGTGATCATGTCCTTGGTCTTGCTCGTGTTCGTGGTCATGCCCGTGCTCGTGGCCATGCTCGTGTTCGTGATCATGCCCGTGTTCGTGATCATGGTAATGGCCGTGTGCCAGCTCACCGTCTAGAGAAAACGTCGCCCCCTCGCGATATTCCAGCGTGCGGGTGCCGGGTACGTCCATCAGTTCTAGGTGGCGAGCGTCGCCCGCTAGATTGTCCACCGGGCCTTCCAGCCAAGGGGTGAGCGCATCGCTGACCCATATCACCAGATCCGCACTGTCCAGCGCGCTGGCTTCCGAGGGGCGCAGCGAATAGCCGTGAGGAGAGGCGCCGGGCTGAATGAACAGCTCGGGCGAGCCAACGTCGCCCATCACGATCGATACCAGTGAGTAAACGGGGGGAATATCGACCGCGACGCGGGGCACTTCCGCCGAGGCTGCTAAGGGAAAGGCCGTTAGTAATGGCAGAGCGAAGTACGTAAAGCGGTGTGGCATGAGGGCTCCTGATGAGACGAGGCTGAGTGAACGAGACAAGAAAGGACATCCAAGTATCGCTGGTCTTAATATTTATGTTATAACATAACAAATACGTCAAGAGCGGATGTCAATGATGTCACTTGCATCTTCCCTCCATTGTGAAGCGGTACTCAGCGTTCGTCAGTTGAACGTTCGCTTCGGTGGGCAGCAGATACTCGAGAATATTCATCTCGACTTGTTTCGTGAACAGGTACTCACGTTGATTGGCCCCAACGGATCGGGAAAGTCGACGCTGGTGAAAACCCTGGTGGGCGCGGTGAAACCCACCTCGGGCAGCGTTACCATCGCTCCGAATCAGCGCATTGGCTACGTGCCCCAACGGCTCCATCTGGACCCTACGCTACCGATGACGGTCCAGCGCTTCATCAACTTGCCGCGCCGCCACTCACGTCAAGAGGTCGATAGCGCCCTTGAAGACGCCGGTGCCGAGACACTGCGGCAGGCCAATATGAGCGAGCTGTCAGGGGGACAGTTTCAGCGCGTACTACTGGCGCGAGCGCTGCTGGTCAAGCCCGACATTTTGATTCTCGATGAGGCAACGCAAGGCCTCGACCACCAGGGCACGGCGGCGTTTTATCGCCATATCGATAGCGTTCGCCGCACGTACGGCTGCGCCGTTTTAATGGTCAGCCACGACCTGCATGTAGTGATGCAGACCTCGGATCATGTGCTTTGCCTGAATCGCTGCGTCTGTTGCCAGGGCAAGCCCGAGCACGTGGCCTCGACGCAAGACTATCGCTCGTTGTTCGGTGACCAGGCCGCACAAACGCTGGCGCTCTATCGTCACCAACCCCAGGAAGCCGCCCATGCTGGATGACTTCATGTGGCGCGCCATGTTGGCGGGAATTCTCGTGGCGATGGCCGCTGCTCCGCTGGGCTGTTTCGTGGTGTGGCGGCGAATGGCGTACTTCGGCGATGCAACGGCCCACGCGGCCATTCTGGGCGTGGCGCTAGCACTGTTGATGAATATCTCGATCTTCCTCGGCGTACTGGCGGTGGCACTGTTAATGGCCACCAGTGTTTCCCTGCTCAGCGGCCGTGGCTACGCCATGGATACGTTGCTCGGCGTGATGGCTCATTCGGCGCTGGCGGTAGGGCTGGTCGCCGTGTCGTTTCTCAGCGGAGTGCGTATCGACCTTCACGCGTATCTGTTCGGCGATATTCTGGCCGTCGGTAAACAGGATTTGTGGGTGATCGGCGGCGGCGTGGCGTTGGTGTTGCTGCTGCTGCGCTGGCGGTGGTCCTCATTACTGGCCGCCACGCTCAGCGAAGAGCTGGCCTACGCCAGCGGACTTCAGCCGCGTCGTGAACAGTTAGTGCTCACTCTGGCGTTGGCCCTGGTCGTTGCCGTGGCGTTGAAGGTCGTCGGTGTTCTGCTGATCGCCGCTCTGCTGATCATACCCGCCGCCACGGCGCGTCCGTTTTGTCGCACGCCCGAGACCATGGCGCTGCTTGCAATGGGGGTGGCCATGCTGTCGGTGGCGGGAGGGCTGAAAAGCGCCTATCTCCTCGATACGCCGACTGGCCCTACCATCGTCTCGCTCGCTGCCCTGCTGTTCATGCTGTCAACGCTGATCTCCCAGGGCTGGCGGCTCGTTCGTCAGCGCTTTGCGCTCGAGTCGGAGCGCTTTCCCATGCGTTAACGCCGCCGTGCTGGCAGCGGTCGACCGTCTGCCCCGGTGCGAGCGTGTGGCCGTCTCCATCGCTTCTTCACACTATCGGAGTTCTCATGATGTCGTCGCCCGTGTCTTATGTATCTCCCGCTGACGCATGGCCTGCGCACGCGGCCATTGGTCAGGACATTAGCGTGTTACCGCGTATTTTCGAAGAGGCCGTGAATATCGCGATTTTCGAACGCCCCATGCCCGCTGAGATCGCCTTGAGTGCCCAAGCCCAGTGCCAAACGGAGCGCGCCTGGCAATATAGCTGGTTGGGGCAGCCCGACGATGCCATGGTGGCGGACCTGCTGCGTCAGCTTCCCGCACCTGAAGCAGCCAAGCCGCTGGTGGACGACATCGCCACCATTGCCGAAGCGATGGCCTTCCTATTCGAAACGCGTACCGTCGGTCTTCGCCTGCGCTTGCTTGATGGTGCCATGTGCCCCCGCTTTCACTGCGACAACCTGCCGGTGCGACTCGTCACGACCTATGTGGGCCCAGGCAGCGAGTGGTTGCCGGAGGACGCCATCAATCGTAAAGGGCTGGGGGCGCCGCACCCCGATAAACCCGAGATTGCCACCGACAATGCGGCAGTCCGGCGCCTCTCGCCCGGCGATATCGGTTTGATCAAGGGCAGCGGCTGGATCGGCAGCGAAGAGCGGGGGCTGGTGCATCGAAGCCCGGCACTGGAGAGCGGTAGTAAGCGCCTGTTGATGAGTATCGATCCCGCCTAGCGCTGGGAGTCTCTCTTTACAAACGACTCGGCAGCGCATGAGCGCCGAGGGGCACCCATGATCGCTGCCTATTTTGTGTGACTTTATAACGTACTATTTTGGATGGGATGACGCTATGCCAGATCAAGGCAACCCCGCCGACACGCGCCCGAGAAAGGCTGATAAAGCCTGGGCAGATAAGCTCCTGGCGATGCCCGACAGCGACTATATGAACGACGAACAGCTCGCCTTTTTCCGTCAGCGGTTGCTGGAGGAGCGCGATGAGATAGAAGCGCATCTACAGGAAATCCGGTGCGTCATTGCTTCCCACGAGCGTGACAGCGACGAGGCCGATCAAGCGGCGTTCGAGGAGGAGCTGAGTTTGGCGTTGCGGCAAGCGGATCGCGAGAGCCGTCTGCTCAATAATATTGCCGCCGCGTTGAAACGTATCGAACACGGCGACTACGGCTACTGCGACGAAACCGGAGAGCCCATCGGCTTGGCCAGGCTGATGTTTCGGCCCACCGCCAAGCTCTGTATCGAAGCGAAAGAGCGCCAGGAGCAGCACGAGCACCATTACCGCAAAGCAAGGTGGGGATAAGGTATATGCAGGATCCATCGTTAACACCCATCAACCTACTCACGGGCTTTCTGGGCAGCGGTAAAACCACGCTGCTCAACCGCTGGGTACACCAAAGCTCCATGCAGAACACCCTGGTGGTGATCAACGAGTTCGGTGCTATCGGGCTCGACAACCAGCTCATTACCCACAGCGATGAGCAGGCGGTCATCGAGATGAGCAGCGGCTGTTTGTGCTGCACGCTACGGGGGGATCTTAGCCGCACCTTGCAGCAAGCGTGCGATGGCTTGGAGGCGCAAGGGAAACCACTGCCCGCCCGCGTGGTGATCGAAACCACTGGGCTGGCCGAGCCAACGTCTCTGCTCCAACTGTTGATGACGGATCACTGGTTAGCACACCGATTCAGGCTGGATAGCGTGGTGTGCTGTGTGGATGCGGTCAATGGGGTTGCTACGTTGGATGCCCACCAGGAGGCGCAGCAGCAAGCCGCCGTGGCGGAAAAGCTGCTGATCACCAAGACGGACTTGGCGAGCGACGAGCAGGTTTCTCGCCTAGCGAATCGCTTGGCCAAACTCAACCCTGCCGCCGAGCAGTGGCAGGTGGTCAACGGCGAACTGTCGGCCGATCTACTGGTGGGCGCGGGGCTTTACTCGGAAGAAAGCCAAGCGTTCCAAGTGGCTCAATGGCTTAGCGCCAGCCGTTACGAGTTACATCCGGTGGAGCAGTACAAGGGGGCTTTTGCCAACTCGCAGGCCAACGCGGTCCAGCATGGCGATGGCATCCACTCCTTCTGCTTTAGTGTGGACGAGCCGATCGAGCCGGACGCCTTGGAAGAGTGGCTGAACTTGTTGATGTCCCTTATGGGCGAAAAGATGCTGCGCATGAAAGCCGTGGTACACCTGACCGACAGAGAAGCCCCGCTGGCACTGCACGGCGTGCAGCATATTTTTCACCCGCCGGCGCCGCTGCCCAAGGCCAGTGTGGGTGATCGTGTCTCCCGCTTCGTTTTCATTACCCAGAACGTGTCGCCCGATACCGTCGCAGGACTCTACCGCTTTTTTACCGCCGCTCAAGAGGTCGCTCCATGATCGTTTCCACCATGCCCGATGTCGCCAGACAAGCGCCCAATGCACAGGGTACATTGACCCGTGTGGGGATGGAGGGCATCGCGCTGCCGGTGCTGCTCGGCGCCCAGCGCGTTGCTGCCAAGCTCGATGCCACGGTCAGTCTCGACGCGAAAGAGGCCCGGGGCATTCATATGTCGCGGCTCTATCTAGGGTTGGCGCCGCTCGAGCAGACACCGCTCTCCCTAGGGTTGGTGCAGAGCGTGCTAGAGAGTTTTTTAGCCAGCCAGGAGGGGCTGTCCCAGCACGCCTACCTGAACATCGCAGGGGAGTTGCCGCTCGAGCGCGCCGCGCTGATTAGTCCGCTCTCGGGGTGGAAGTACTACCCCTTCACGTTGCGCTGCGAGTTGTCCCCCGATGGGTTTCAGTCGGCGCTCGATCTCGAGGTGGGCTACTCTTCGACATGCCCGTGTTCGGCTGCCTTGGCGCGGCAGTTGATTCAGCAAGCCTTCGAAGAGGACTTTGAAGACATACCGCTGAGCAAATCGGCGGTATTGGCGTGGCTGGGCAGTGAAGAGGGCATCTTGGCGACGCCCCATAGCCAGCGTAGCGTGGCTCACCTCACGCTTCGCCTTGCCACGATGGAAGACGCTGCCATCTCGATAGAAACGTTCATGGTGAACATGATCGACCGGGTGGAGCGAGCCCTCGGTACGGCGCTGCAAACCGCCGTCAAGCGTATCGACGAGCAGGCGTTTGCCTTGGCCAACGGGCAGAACCTGATGTTCTGCGAGGATGCCGCACGGCGGCTGGACACCACGCTGCGCCAAGCGCCAGGCGTGTCGGGGTTTCAGCTAAAAGTGGTGCACGCCGAGAGTCTGCATGCCCATGATGCGGTTGCCTATAGCGAATGGTGGGAGTGAAAGGAGAGATGAAGAGAGCGCTGGCGTAGTGGCAAGCGCTCAAGGAAGACCGACACCCGCTGTCTTGGCGGGTGTCGGGCTAAACCGTCAGTGAGCCAACATTTCGTCGACGATCTCTTCGCCACTGAGCGACGAAGGATAGTAGGTCGGCCAGTGGGTCAACTCCTCCAGCAGCGCTTCACGATCATCTCCCCAATACAAGTGGTAGTGGCCTGCATCCGTCGGATAGATGCTGTGGTCGCTGAACTGAATATAGTGGGGGAGCGCATCGTCGCTGTCGTCGTCTGCTAGTTCGAAGATGAAGCGAACGCCTCGGTTACCGGCCTCGTAATTCAAGATCTCGTAGCCATCGTACTGGTAGTCACCGGTCATCGACTCGCCGTTGGCAAAGAAGGTGACGCTGCTACCATCGATCACGATCCGCTCGACATCGGTGGCATAACCGGTGTCGTAGTAGGCTTTGTACTCTTCGGCAGTTTTATCGCCTTGTTCGGCTTTATGCGTGAAGACGGGGTCTAGAGTGCCGTCAAGTAAATAGGGATATACGGATTGCCAGTCGCCTTCCCAGTCGGAAAGCGCGCGATCGGCAATTTGCGCATCGTCGAAATAGCCCGCGTAAATATCGTTGTCATGCGCATGGCCCTGGTCGTGATCGTGGCTATGATTGTGGTCATGGTCATGGTCATGGTCATGGTCATGGTCATGGTCATGGTCATGCGCGTGGGCTTCACCATCATCGTGGTGATGGTCGTGATCGTGATTAGCAAAGGCATGCGGGGCGCTGGCTAGGATCGCAATGCTTAGCGCCATCGCGCAGGCCTTTTTGTTAGCAAGTGTTGGCATGATCGAATCTCCGTTGTGTTGTTTTGATATGTTATAACGTATTGCAAGAGGCGTTCAATAGAGGAGTCGTGATTGACATCAACATGTCCGACAGTATCGCGTGTTTTCTGTGATGCTAAAGCTGCAGCGACGTGTACATAAGAAGGAGAGGGTGTTCGCGTGGGTCAGTAGGCCGGTTCCCCTGTTCATCTGACGAGATACGCCGTGCACAAACGACAGCGCCGCCCTTAGAGGCGGCGCTGTGGCTCGTATCGAACGCTTAGATCAGTGATTCCAGGCAGGACTCGATGATATCCAGGCCTTCATTCAACACGTCATCTTCAATGGTGACGGGCATCAAGAAGCGAATGGTGTTGCCGTACATACCGCAGGAGAGCAGGATCAGCCCCTCTTCGCGGGCTTTCTTGCACAGCGCAGCGGCCAGGTCTGGGTTTGGCGTGCGGTCGGTTTTGTTGTTGACGAGTTCGAACGCGGCCATGGCACCCATGTTGCGCACGTTGTCGATGCAGTCGAATTTGCTCTGCCAGCCACCGAAGCGCTGAGCCAGCTTTTCACCCACCGCTTGGCTCTTCTCGAGAATGTTCTCTTCTTCGAAGACTTGCATGACGGCCAGCGCCGCTGCACACGCAGTGGGGCTACCGGTATAGGTGCCGCCCAGGGAGTTCGGGCCTGAGGCATCCATGATTTTATCGGTACCGACCACGGCAGAGATCGGCATGCCGTCGGCCATGCTCTTGGCCATGGTCATCATGTCCGGCTCGACGCCGCTGTGCTCGATGGCGAACATCTTGCCGGTACGACCAAAGCCCGACTGCACTTCATCGATGATCATCAGCATACCGTGCTCATCGCAAATTTCGCGGATCTTTTCCAAGAAGCTCTTCGGGGCCGGATAGAAACCACCTTCACCCAGCACCGGCTCCAGAATGATCGCGGCGGTGTCTTTCGGGTTGGCGTCGGTTTTCAGCGCCATTTTCAGGCCGCGAATCGCTTCGTCTTCACTGACACCGTGATAAGGCACCGGGTAGGGGGCGCGGAAGACAGTGCCGGGCATCGGGCCGAAATCGGTTTGGTAGGGCGCGACCTTACCGTTCATGGCCATGGTGTAGAAGGTCCGGCCATGATAGCCGCCGTCGAAACAGATGACATTAGAGCGGCCGGTGGCGGCGCGGGCAATTTTTACTGCGTTTTCCAGCGCTTCGGCACCAGAGTTGGCCAGCATCACTTTGGCGTGGCCACGCACAGGAACGATGTGGCTCAGCTTCTCGGCCACTTTGACGTAGCCTTCATAAGGCATGACCGTTTGGCAGGTATGCATCACCTTATCTAATTGGGCTTTGACGGCGGCCACGACTTTTGGATGCCGATGCCCCACGTTCAACACGCCAATGCCGCCTGCGAAGTCGATGAAGCGGTTGCCGTCGGCGTCCCAGATCTCAGCGTTTTCGGCGCGATCCGCAAAGGCGGTAGCGGGGCTTGCAGCGCCCGCCGCGACGTATTTCTGCTTTAGTTCGTTAAGCTCGGCATTGCTCATGACTCAGCTCCTTTTAGGATAGGGTGTTGCTTTAGCATAGTGCGCAATAGCGTTGATCACACAGGTGACGGTGCGATGACAACCCGGTTGCGCCCGGCTTGTTTGGCCTGATACATCGCTTTATCGGCGCGATCAAGCATTCGAGTACTCGAGGCTTCAATGTAGCATGCGATGCCCGCCGATAGCGTGACGGTTAGCGCATGTTCGGTGTAGGGCGTTCGCGCGACTTCTTGGCGAATGCGCTCCATGGCGATACGGGCCGAATCGGCATCGACTTCTGGCATGATGATCAAGAACTCTTCGCCGCCAAGACGTATTTGGAAGTCGGTCTCTCGCAGCTGTTGATTGACGACCTGCGTCAGCGCTTGTAGAACGCTGTCGCCGGTACTGTGGCCGTAGGTGTCATTGATGTTCTTGAAATCGTCGAGATCGAACAGCACGATGCTGAGCGGGTTGCCGTAACGGCGAGAGCGCTCGATCGCCTCTTCGAGTTTGGCGAGGCCTTGGCGACGGTTGAGCAGCCCAGTGAGCTCGTCATGGTGGGCCAAATACTCCAAACGTTCGTTGGCCTGTTTCAAGCGCTCCTCGAGCTGCTTGCGCTGGGTGATATCGACGATGAAGGTGACTTTGCGCGATTGACCATCGTCGCCCTCGATACGGGCAGCTTCGGCGATGATGGTGCGGGCTTCGCCATTCTTGCAGCGCACTTCCCACTCCTGACGCAGTTCATGGGTCTCCTCGCCGTGGATGAACTCATCGTGGAGTTGACGCATTTGGGCGCGGTACGCCTCAGGCACCACGAGCGTGAAGTGCTGGCCAATCAGCTCCTCTTCTCGATAGCCGTAAAATTGACAGTAGGCCGGATTGACCATCTCGAAATACCCGTGAGGATCGGTAATGCAGATACCGAGAGGCGCCGTTTTGATGACGTTCTCCGTATTCCGTTTGGAACGGTTCACCAGTTGGTAGAGATGGTCCGTGCTCATGCTGGTCATTCAGCTCTCCGTGCGTCGCTGGGACTCTGACCGCAGCGCCTCGAGCAGCGGGGTCAATTCGGTGCCCAGCTTGCCGATCGCCGGTTTGGCATAGAAGAAGCCCTGCTGACGTGTAATCCCCGCCTGGGCAAGCCATAAGGCTTCAGCGCGGGTCTCGACACCTTCGGCAATCAGCGTCATGTCGAGTTCGGAGGCGAGCACAATAATGGCATTCAGCAGCGCCTGACGACGAGGGTCGTGGTCGCACTGCATCACCAGTTCGCGATCGATTTTCAGCTTGTCCGGGGCGAGGTCGGTGAGCAGGTCCAGGTTGGCATAGCCGTTACCGAAGTCATCGAGAGCGGTTTTGAAGCCCATGGAGCGATAGGCGTCGATGATGTTGCAGAGGTGTTGCCGGTCGCGCACACGCTCGGTTTCGGTGATCTCGAAAATGAGCTTGTCGGTTGGCCAGCCGACTCGCTGCGAGACTTCTAGCGTTGCCTGAATACATGCTTCCGGTTCGTATACGGCATTGGGAAGAAAGTTGATGGAAAGATCCGTTTCCATACTTAGTTCACTGGCAAGCTCGATGGCTTTGACTCGGCAGGATTGATCAAAGCGGTAGAGTAGGTCATCGGTGACTTGGGAAATGACACTCCAAGCCGACTCGCCATTGATGCCTCGAACCAAGGCTTCGTGGGTCGTCACGCGTGCCAGGGCAACGTCCACGATGGGTTGAAACGCCATCGTGAAATCAAAAGGGAGCGCTCCCTCGCAGCGTTTACACGTGCCATTTACCCGCGCGCAGTTACCCATAACGTCTCCTGACATGTTCGCTTGCGCTCGCTAACGTGGCGGCAATACCGCTCACCTTGATTGTCAAAAGCCCGAGTATGTCCGTGCTTTGTTAGACAGGTATCAACAGAGAAGATATCGCCAGTCTAGCGGCTTATGTCATGTCTGTATAGGTTTTGTATAGCGAAGTGGGCGATGAGGTGAACGCTTTCCTCCCAATAAAAAACGCCCCGAAGGGCGTTTTGAGAAGCGGGGCGGTAGGTTCGTTTGCCGCCAATAGCGTCTGATTAGATTATGCCCGCTTGGCGAAGCGCTAGGCGCTGCTCATCGCTGATGCCGATGGCATCCAGCACGCTGTCCGTGTGCTCGCCAAGCGTGGGCGGCGCTGTGGTGGCACTGATCGATTCGCCGTTGATGCGGATCGGGTTGGCTACGAGGTTGACCTCACCTGCCTGGGAATGGGGCAACGTTTGTTTCAATCCGCGTGCTTTGACATGGGGGTCGTCGAACACGCGATCCAGGGTATTGATCGGCCCGCAGGGCACGCCCACGGCCTCGAAGGCCGAAAGCCAAGTATCGGTAGGTTGTGCGCCAAGTGCCAATTCCAGAAGCGGTATCAAGGTGTCGCGATGCTGAACTCGGCTGCCGTTGGTGGCGAAGCGCTCGTCTTGAGCGAGCTGCGGCTGGTCGATCACCTGGCAGAAGCGTCTGAACTGCTCGTCATTACCGACTGCCACGATCATATGACCATCGGCCGTGGCAAAGGCTTGATAGGGCACGATGTTGGGGTGTGCATTACCCAGACGTTGGGGCACCTGGCCAGACGTCAGGTAGTTCAACGCCTGATTGGCCAACACGCCCACCTGCACATCCATGAGTGCCAGATCGATATGGCAGCCTTTGCCACTATCGCGGCGTTGGTAGAGGGCCGCCAGCACCGCATTGGCGGCGTACAGGCCGGTAAAAATATCGGTGATGGCGACCCCCACCTTGACCGGGCCGCCCCCGGATTCACTGTCCGGTTTACCGGTTAGGCTCATGAGGCCGCCCATGGCTTGGATCATGAAGTCGTAGCCCGCCCGGTGGGCGTAAGGGCTTTCCTGGCCAAAGCCGGTGATGGAGCAGTAGACCAAGCCGGGATTGAGCGCTTTCAGGCTCGCGTAGTCCAGGCCATACTTTTTCAGCCCGCCCACCTTGAAGTTCTCGAGCAGCACGTCCGACTGCGCGGCGAGCTGCTTGATCAGCGCTTGGCCTTCGGGCTTGGCCATATCCACCGTCACCGAACGCTTACCGCGATTGGCGCACAGGTAATAGGCCGATTCCGTGCTGCCGGAGAGCCAGGGTGGCCCCCAGTGGCGGGTATCATCGCCGCTTTGGGGACGCTCGATCTTGATCACTTCGGCACCCATGTCGGCCAGCATCTGCCCACACCAAGGGCCTGCTAGTACGCGAGAGATATCGAGTACTTTAATGCCTGCTAGGGGCTTGGCGGCTGTGCTCATCGGGTGCCTCGCTGAGTAGCTACGAATTTAGAAGAACGACTGGATGCCGGTTTGCGCGCGGCCCAAAATCAGGGCGTGCACATCATGAGTACCTTCATAGGTATTCACGGACTCCAGGTTCACCATGTGACGAATCACGCCGTACTCGTCGGAGACACCGTTCCCGCCGTGCATGTCGCGGGCCACGCGAGCGATATCCAGGGCTTTACCGCAGTTGTTGCGCTTGATCAGCGAGATCATTTCCGGCGCCCAGTTACCGCTGTCCATCAGGCGGCCCACCTGCAGAGCGGCTTGTAGGCCCAGGGTGATTTCGGTCTGCATGTCGGCCAGCTTCTTCTGGATCAGCTGGTTGGCGGCCAGCGGGCGGCCAAACTGTTTACGGTCGAGGGTGTACTGACGGGCAGCGTGCCAGCAGAACTCGGCGGTGCCCATCACACCCCAGGCGATGCCGTAGCGGGCTTTGTTCAAACAGCCGAAGGGGCCTTTCAGGCCGCTCACGTTAGGCAGCAGGTTCTCTTCGGGGACGAAGGCGTTGTCCAACACGATCTCGCCGGTGATGGAGGCGCGCAGAGAGACCTTGCCTTCGATTTTCGGGGTGGAGAAGCCTTCGGTGCCACGCTCGACGATGAACCCTTTGATTTGGTTGTCGTGGGCGGCAGATTTCGCCCATACCACGGCAATGTCGGCAATCGGACTGTTGGTGATCCACATTTTGGCGCCGGTCAGGCGGTAACCGCCATCGACCTTTTCCGCACGGGTAATCATGGAGCCTGGGTCGGAGCCATGGTCGGGTTCGGTCAGACCAAAGCAGCCGACCATCTCGCCGCTGGCAAGCTTAGGCAAGTACTTATGCTTCTGCTCTTCGGAGCCGTAGGCTTCGATGGGATACATCACCAGCGACGACTGGACGCTCATGGCCGAGCGGTAGCCGGAATCGACACGCTCTACTTCGCGGGCGATTAGGCCATAAGCCACATGGTTGACGCCCGCACCGCCGTATTCCGGAGACACCGTGGCACCTAGCAGGCCCAGCTCGCCCATCTCGTTCATGATCTGTCGATCAAAACGCTCTTCACGGAAGGCGCTGAGCACCCGAGGCTGCAGGTTTTCCTGGCAGTAGTCGTGAGCGGCATCGCGGATCTGGCGCTCTTCGTCGGTGAGCTGGCTTTCCAGCAGTAGCGGGTCGTCCCAGTTGAAGCGTGTCATGGCGTGAACTCCGAAAGATGATCGTGTTGAGCCCAATGTATCGCCGTTATTTAAAAATTTCTACATTTTTTTAAAACGAAGATTTTAATCGATGCCACGGGCTTGGAGTACCCGGGTAATGATGGGGACTGGCGTCATGAGGTGGTCGCGCATCAGGTTAGCGGCTTGCTCGGCGTTGCGCGCCAGAATCACGTCGACCAGAGCGGCATGCTCCTGGCGTTTGGTGTCAAGGGCTTGGGGCGACATGACGGTCTCTTTCAGCCATAAATGGCGGTAGCGCTCCACCTGATCGAAGAGGGTGTCACGCATTTGCAGCAGGTGCGGCGAGTTACAGCCGCTGGCGATGGCGGTGTGAAACGCTTTGTGGCGCAAATCCCAACCATCCAGCAGCTCGTCGGGGGAGCTGACTTCGGTCACTTTGGCTAGCCGGTGGGCGGTCGCCAGTACGTTGGCTTCCCAATCGTCGTCGCCGCGCTCGATCGCCAAGCGCAAAATCAGCCCTTCCAACTGGGCGCGGGCATCGTAGATATCGTTCAGCTCGGCCAGCGACATGGCGGCCACTCGGTAGCCGCGTTGACTGATGGCGACCACCAAACGGTCGGCCACCAGCTGTGAAAGGGCTTCGCGCAGCGGCCCGGTGCTCACCCCGTAATACGCTTTCAAGCGGCTCATCAAGAGCTTCTCTTCAGGCGCGTAGCGGCCGCGAATGATGTCATGCTTGAGCGATTGGTAGGCGCTCATCGCGAGGTTTTGACGCGGGGCTTCATGCTCCATGGGAACTCCTTGAACCAATGTGGCTTAGACCAATGTAGGGGCGTGGCGGTCAACGCTGAATAGCGGCTATTATCAATAAATTTTGAAAATTTGGCACAGGTAACGACATTCATGTGGGATTTCATCATTGTAGGCGGTGGTATTTTGGGATTTTCTACCGCCATGCAGCTGCAACAGGCGTACCCAGATAAGCGCCTTTTGGTGATCGAGAAAGAGTCGGGAGCGGCCCAACATCAAACCGGTCACAATAGCGGTGTGATTCATGCGGGGGTCTACTACACGCCGGGCAGCCTGAAAGCGAGGTTCTGCCTGGAAGGCAACCGCGCCACCCGTGAATTCTGCGACCAGCACGGCGTGCGCTACGACATCTGCGGCAAGCTGCTCGTCGCCACCAATGCACTCGAAAAACAGCGCATGGAGGCGCTGTGGGAGCGCACCGCCGCCAACGGATTGGAGCGAGAGTGGCTAGAGACCGAGGCGCTCAAAGAGCGCGAACCCAATATCACCGGCGTGGCGGGAATTTACGTGCCTTCGAGTGGCATTGTGAACTACGCCGAGGTGACCCGTGCCATGGCGGCGGAGTTTACCCGCCTTGGCGGTGAGATCCGCTTTGACCACCGCGTGACCGGGTTGGAAGAGCGTACCAACGAGGTAGTGGTGACGACCCAAAAGGGCGCTTTCACCGGTCGTTACCTCGTCTCTTGCTCGGGACTGATGGCCGATCGCGTCATCCGCATGCTGGGCAAAGACCCTGGCTTTACGATTTGCCCCTTTCGCGGTGAGTACTATCGGCTACCCGAGCGCCACAACCAAATCGTCAACCATCTGATTTACCCTATTCCCGATCCTGCCATGCCGTTTTTGGGCGTTCACCTGACGCGGATGATCGATGGCACGGTCACCGTGGGGCCGAACGCCGTGTTGGCGTTAAAACGCGAGGGCTACCGCAAACAGGACATGTCGCTGAGTGACATGGGCCAGATGTTCACCCACCCTGGTATCTTGAAGGTGTTAGGTAAACACTTGAAGCCGGGGCTCTTCGAAATGAAGAACTCGCTCTACAAGCGTGGCTATCTCGAGCTGGTGCGTAAGTACTGTCCCAGCTTGACGCTCGACGATCTTACGCCTTATCCCGCAGGGGTGCGCGCCCAAGCGGTCTCTAAGGATGGCAAGTTGGTGGACGACTTTTTGTTCGTGAACACCAAGCGCACGGTGAACGTTGGCAATGCGCCGTCGCCGGCGGCCACGTCGGCGCTGCCTATCGGGGCGCATATCGTCGAGCACGTCAAAGCGCTGTTGAAATAAAAAGCCGCATGGCGCTGGATTAGCATCTTACGCGCCAGCCGTGCTAACTTCTGTCCACCGCTCCAAAGGCTGGCAACACCAGCCTGGGGCTGGGGCTTCACACCTCCTTTACGTCAACCATACCTATAAGTCCAAGTAGGACGGAGGAAACGCTCATGCGAACTCTAAAATATACCGTCGCCGCCTCCATGCTCGCCGTGGCGCTGCCTGCCAGCGCGCAGCAGCTCTCGATTGCCACGGGCGGTACTGGCGGCGTTTACTACCCCATCGGCGGTGGCTTTGCCGAAATGATCAACAACCATATCGAAGGTGCTCAAGCGACGGCTGAAGTGACCGGCGCCTCGGTCGAGAACATGGGCTTGATCATGCGTGGCGACGCCGATATGGCGCTGGCGTTGGCCGATACGGTCTACCAAGCCTATACCGGCACCGGCGATTTCGAAGGCCGCCAGATCGAGAACACCCGCGCGCTGGCGTCGGTGTATCCCAATGCCGTGCAGCTCGTCACCCTGGCAGAGTCTGACATTCAGAGCATTGCCGACCTGGCCGGTAAGCGTGTCTCTGTAGGCGCACCGGGTAGCGGCACCGAGCTGAACGCCCGTGCTCTGCTAGAAGCCAACGGCGTGAGCTATGAAGACTTCACGCCCCAACGTCTTAACTTCAACGAAACCGCTGACGCCATTCGTGATGGCGATATCGATGCCGGTTTCTGGAGCGTTGGGCCGCCCACCAGCTCCATTCTCAACCTCGCCGCGACCCGCGACATTCGCTTGATTAGCCTGTCGGATGAAGAGATCGCCAACGCTCAGGAAGAGGAAGCGGTCTTTGCACCTTACGAGCTGGCGGCGGGCATGTACGACGGTATGGACGAGGCGGTACAGACCATCGGTATCCCTAACGTGCTGGTCGTCAACGCCGATATGGACGAAGAACTGGCCTACCAGTTGACTCAGCTGCTGTTCGAAAACACCGATGAGCTGATTGCCGTCCACCCGGCTGCCAACGACACCACCATCGAGTTCACTATGAACTCTACGCCGGTACCGCTGCATCCGGGCGCGCTTCGCTACTTCGAAGAAGTTGGCGCTGAGATCCCGGACCGTCTGCGTCCGTAACCCATTAGGAGCCGTGCCATGCAGTGGCAACGACGACTGATGGCGCTCTTACTGATGAGTGGTTTGTTCGCCGAAGCGGGGGCCTCCCCCGCTTCGGCGACTGCGTCTTGGCATCTGCGGGTCGTGACCGAGCAGGGCGACACGCTCGTAGATGCAGCTGCGCCGCAGGGCAGCCGCTGGTGCATCCAGTGGCAGCACTCTGTCGAGCACTTTACGGTGTTGGACTGTTACCGCAACGCGGGTGGCACGATGCAGCTCGAGCGCAGCCACCAACCGGATTTTGCCGCTGGGCTTGGGCACATCTTCGGGCGCGGCGAGCAGGTGTCGGACGGCCAGGGCGGTTACTGGATCAATGCCATCGACGAGCCAGTGGCGAACAATCGCTACGTGCTACGGGTCGGCTCGACGGCCGTCAATCACCGCGTCATGTGGCCAGATGGCGAGCATCCCACCGTGAGCCTGAGTGAGCGGGCGGCTGGCCAACGCGTCACGATAGCCTTGTCATCGCGTTGAGTGTCGTTAGCCAAACACCTCATAAGTGCGCCGATCGATGTCGCTTTTCATAAAAATTAAGTGGGTGTTAACCCCCTAAGTTAGCTTATGCTTCCGAGGACTTCATGAACGAATCCACGCCACCGCCGACTGTGATGCCGGGCGGCAATGCGATTCAACCCCGCTTCGTTTTATGGTGTATCACCATCGTGGCGGTGGGACTGTCGTTATTCCAACTCTACTCGGCGGGTATTCAGCCGCTGGGCCTATTTTATCAGCGCAGCATTCACCTAGCGCTGATCATGCTATTGGCCTTTTTGATGTTTCCGGCCTTTGGGCCAAACCGTAAGCGCGGCATCGTGGGCTGGGGAATCGACCTGGTATTCTTTGCCGGTGCGCTGATCACGGGTGGCTACTTGGTGTTCAACTTGGATGCCATCTTCAGTCGCGCCGGGTTCTGGAACCAGACCGATATTTTGGTTGCCTGTATTGCCACGGTCACCGTACTCGAGGCCAGCCGCCGCGCGGTGGGTTTTGGTATGACGGTGATTGGCTTGCTCGCTATCGTTTATGCGTTTGCCGGCCCCCGTGGGGAGCTTCCCTGGCTTGGCGAGTGGATGCCCGGCATCATGGAGCACCGCGGTTACAGCCTCGACCGCGTGGCCGGGCAGCTTTACCTGGGCCAAGAGGGCATTTTTGGCCTGCCGCTGGGAGTTGCCGCTACCTATATCTTCATTTTCGTCCTCTTCGGTGCTTTTTTGGAAAGCACGGGTGCCGGTAAGTTTTTCATCGATATGGCTTACGCTGCCACTGGACGCCAGCGCGGCGGTCCGGCCAAAGCGGCCGTTCTGGCCTCGGCGGGTATGGGATCGATTTCGGGCAGCGCCATTGCCAACGTGGTCACCACCGGCGCGTTCACTATTCCGCTGATGAAGAAACTGGGCTACCAGCCGAAGCAGGCGGGGGGCATCGAAGCCGCCGCATCCACCGGCGGGCAAATCATGCCGCCGCTGATGGGCGCGGGTGCCTTCTTGATTGCCGAATATACCAATACGCCTTATTTAGAGATCGTCAAAATCAGCATTCTGCCGGCGATCATGTACTTTGCGACGGTCTATCTGTTCGTCCACATCATTGCCTTGAAACAAGGCATGCAGGGCATGGCCAAGAGCGAGCTGCCCCAAATGCGCCAAGTCATGAAAGATGGCTGGCACTTCCTCCTGCCGCTGGCGGTGTTGGTATGGCTGCTGGCCATGAGCATGTCGCCCATGCGCGTGGGGTATTACGCGGTCGTCACCATGGTGGCGGTGGCCGTCTTGCGCTATGCATTATGGTACTTCTTCGTGGCACCCAAACAGGGGCAACCGGTCACGGTCGAGCGCACGAAAGCGGTCGTGTGGGCAGGGCTCGTGAAGCTGGTCCAGGGATTAGAGTTGGGCGCGCGCAATGCCGTGGCGGTCTCCATGGCTTGCGCTGTCGCCGGTATCATCGTCGGCGTGGTCGGTTTGACCGGCCTGGGTCTGAAGTTTTCCTCCATGATGCTGGCGTTCTCCGGTGGCAACCTGGTGCTGGCACTGCTGTTGGTGCTGTTGGCGAGCCTAATTTTGGGGATGGGGTTACCGGTCACTGCCAGCTACATCGTTCTGATCGTGCTGGTGGGCCCGGCGCTGACCGCCGAATTCGGTGTGCCGCTGTTGATCGCTCACTTGGTGGTTTTTTGGTACTCCCAGGACTCCAACGTCACGCCACCGATTGCCCTGGCGGGGTTTGCGGGGGCGGCCATTGCCGGTAGTAAACCCATGGAGACAGGTTTCCAGGCGTGGAAATTTGCCAAGGGGCTCTACCTGATTCCGCTGTTCATGGTCTTCAATCCGGAGATCATCATTGGCGGGCCGGTGCTCGTGGTGGTATGGAATGCAGTCATCGCGCTACTGGCGCTATGTGCGTTCGCGGCCTCGCTAGAAGGCTACCTGTTCACGCGTATGTCTTGGCTACCTCGTTTGGCCATTGGTGGCGCCATCGTCGGTGTGTTCTATCCAAGCTTGTGGACGGAGGTGGCCGGCGTCACGGTCATGGTCGTAGCCATCGCCGCTAACTGGCAGGCGAGCAAACGGGAGCCAACGCCGGTGGCCGGTTGATTTTGCCTAGGAGAAAAGCAGCACCAAAAAAGCCCGGGAACATTCGTTCCCGGGCTTTTACGTTTTAGCGTCGGTTCGTATTTAGAAGATCGACTCTGCCGTGCCAGACCCTTGCGAGCCGCTGGCTTCCTCGAGCTCTTGGCTAATGCGCCGAGGCTGGAAATCCGGGAGATGGTCTCTGTGGAACAGCTCGGTCATGCCACCCGGTTGGTCATCGTGTAAACGACGGCCCGTCTCCGGGTCCACCCGTGCAGTGACGATGGTGTCGGGACGCTCTGGCAGTGCAGAGGGGGTTCCTTCGAGCGCATCGCCCATGAAGTCGATCCAGATGGGTAGAGCGGCATTCGCGCCATACTCGGCAATGGTGTCGTTGCTGTCTTTACCGACCCACACCGTGGTGACGAGATTGCTATTGAAACCGGCAAACCAGGCGTCTCGCTGGCTGTTGGTCGTACCGGTTTTACCGACGATATCCTCACGGTTTAGGCTCAGTGCACCTCGGCCCGTACCGGAGGTAATGACGTCGCGCAGCATGTCTCGCAGAATATATACCGCTGCCGCGTCGGCCACACGAGGGGCGACCGGGTAGGTCTTGCCATCGATCTCGACGGTTTCCTGGCCCTCGGCGCAATTCACGCAGGCAACCTGCGGTGTGGCTTCGTCGATCACTTCGTTATCGTCATCGCGGGTCACCCGCTCGATGAACCAAGGCGAGACTTGGAAGCCGCCGTTGGCGATCACCGCGTAGGCGTTGGTCATCTCCATCGGGGTGAGACTGGCGCTACCCAGGGCCAGTGACAGGCCGCGGGGCAGACGTTCCGGCGAGAAGCCGAACCCTTCCAGATATTGGATCGTGTGGTCGAGCCCCATGGTTTGGAGCACGCGAATCGTGACGAGGTTGCGCGAGCGTGCCAGCGCCGGGCGCAGGCGCATCGGACCTTGGAAGTCGCGGCTTGAGTTGACTGGGCGCCATAGTGAATTGCTGCCATCATCCAAAACCACCGGCGCGTCGTTGACCACGCTCGCCGCGTTCATTTCACCATCTTGCAAGGCGGCGAGATAAATGAACGGCTTGAAGATCGAGCCGGACTGACGCTGGGCTTGCACGGCGCGGTTGAACTTGCTGGCGTTGAAGTCGAAGCCGCCCTGCAGCGCCAGAATCGCACCGGTGCGTGGGTCTTGCGCCACCAGCGAGCCTTCGGCGTCTGGACGTTGGGAAAGGCGCAGCGTGCCGTCATCGGTCTCGATGACGCGGATGAGGTCGCCCCGTTCGGCAATCTGTGCCGCATTGGTCGGTTCGGCCCCTCGGCTACGCGGGCTCAAATAGGGGCGCGCCCAGCTAAGGCCACTCCATGGAATCGTCTGCAGCTCACCGCCACGAGTCAGCACCTGCATCTCACGGCCACTGCTCTCGACCACGATGGCAGGCTGCAGCAGGCCATAGTTGGGCGTACGCTCCAGTACCTGAAGCCAGTTGCTCACATCGCCATCCACGCCTTCGACTTCGGTTTGGCTACGCTGGGCAGCCTGACGAGCGGTTTGGCGGATCTCCGGCGACTCGGACAGCTCCTCTTCCAAACCCTGGGTAGTGGTCTGCTCTTGGGCTTCGACCAAGCTGGGGGCAATGTCCTCTTGCTCGGCACCCCGCCAGCCATGGCGTAAGTCGTAAGCGATCAGACCATTGGCCAGCGCCTGACGGGCAAACGGCTGCAGTTCGCTATCGATGGTGGTGTAAATGCGGTAGCCACCGGTATAGGCGGTATCACCAAAGCGCTCGATGGCGTATTGGCGTGCCATCTCTGCCACGTAGGCGGCATCCACCTCGGTTTGGGTGTAGTGGCGGCGTGCGGTGACTGGGGCCTGAACGGCACTTTGATAGGTATCGTTATCGATATACCCAAGCTCACGCATGCGGAATAGGATCCAGTTGCGACGAATCAGCGAACGCTCGGAGTTGGCCAGTGGGTTGAACGCCGAGGGGGCTTTGGGCAGTCCGGCAATCATGGCGGTTTCCGCCAGGCTCAGCTCGGCGAGTGGCTTGTCGTAATAGGTCTCGGCGGCAGCGGCAATGCCATAAGCACGGTTACCTAGAAAGATCTTATTGACGTAAAGTTCGAAGATCTCCTCTTTGTCGAGAATCTGCTCCATCTGTAAGGCCAGCAGAATCTCGCGAATTTTTCGTGTGAACGTCTGGTCGAGGGTCAGCATGTAGTTACGTGCGACCTGCATGGTGATGGTGGAGCCCCCTGATTGAATGGTGCCGCCACTCTGTACCAGCTCGACCGCCGCGCGCGCCAAGCCGCGCGGGTCGACGCCTGCATGATCGAAGTAACTGGCGTCTTCGGCAGCAATCAGCGCGTTGATCATGTCTTGGGGAATGTCATCGAAGTCGATCGCCACGCGGCGCTCTTCACCGAATTCGCCGATCAGCTTGCCGTCGTTGGTAAAAATCCGTAGTGGCGTGTGCAGTTCGAAATCCTGCAGCTGGCGCACGTCGGGCAGGCCCGGCGAAAAATAGATCGCCGCACCGATCACCGCCAGTATGACCGCACCCGAGAGCGCAACGACCAGTGAAAATAGTGACAGCACAAGAGTCCGTAAAAACGTCATGAACAGTGGGCACCCGTAAAAAGAGGAGTAGCCAGGGCAGTATTAACGCCATGGCGCGCAAGTGGCTGCCATTATAGGAAGGGGAGGCAGCGGCCACCAGTGTTGATATGGCGTAGAGGCATTGGCGTGTGCCTTAACTAAAAATCATGTAACCTCGAAACTCGCACGATAGGCAGGCGGAGCCGAACTCAACATGCGTTTACTAACACCCAGTAAAGGGTTGATTGGTGTCGATATTACCTCGGCGACCGTCAAGCTACTCGAACTCAAACGGTGCAACGATAATTACCAAGTCGAGAGCTACGCCGTGCGCCCGCTTCGCGAAGGTGCGGTGGTCGAACGCCGTATTCGAGATATGAACGATGTAGCCAACATGCTGAGTCGCGCCGTCGAACACGCCAAACCCTCAACGCGTAAAGCCGCCGTGGCCGTTCCGGCCAGCGCTGCCATTACCAAAACGCTTCAATTTCCCGTCTCGCTGAGCGAAGACGAGATCGAAGAGCGCATAATCGCCGAGTCAGACCGGCATATTCCGTTTCCGTTCAATGAAGTGGCGTTCGACTTCCACTGCCTGGGCCCTGCGCCCTTCGATGACGAGCAGCAGCAGGTCATTTTGGTGGCTTGCCGCCAGCAGGATGTGTCACAGCTCACCGAAACCTTGGAGCGTGCCGGATTGGAGCCTGCGGCGGTGGACGTGGAAACCTTCGCCATGGAGCGCTCGCTGGCCGAGCTGCGTCGTCAGCTCAACGTCGACAGCGACCCCAACGCCTGCGTAGGGCTAGTGGATATTGGTGCGAACATGAATGCCTTTCACGTCGTGCGTGGAGGTCACATCGTTTATAGCCGGGACACGGTGTTTGGCGGTCGCCAGCTCACCGACGCGATTCGCGACCATTACTCTTTGAGTAACGAAGAGGCGGGCTTTGCCAAAAAGCGCGGCGGCCTGCCTGAGGATTACCACGAGAAAGTGCTCAATCCGTTCCTGGAAACCGTCGTGCAACAGGTGGGGCGCTCCCTGCAGCTCTATTATACCGCCGGGCGCCAGCACGAAGTGCAGCACATCGTACTGGCAGGCGGCTCGAGCGTCATTCCCGGCTTGGCCGAGCGCATCGCCGACGATAGCGGTATGTCGGTGACCATCGCCAATCCGTTTCAGCGTATGCGTGTCAATAAGCGCCTCAATATGGAAGGTTTGACGAACGATGCTCCAGCCATGCTCACCGCGGGCGGTTTGGCGATGAGGGTTGGACTATGAGCATTAATATCAACCTGCTTCCCTGGCGGGAGGCGCGTCGGGAGAAACGCACCCGCCGTTTTTACGGGGTCGTCGTGCTGATGCTGATCGCCGGGGTTGCGCTGGGCCTGGGGGTCGCTCAGCTTTACCAGCAGAAGCTCGCCGCTCAGCAGCAGCGTAACGCCTATATCACCCAGCACATCGAGCGCCTGAATAACGAAATTGCCGATGTGCAGCGCTATCAACAAACCGCCGAGCGACTAGGCGAGCAGTTGGCGCTGTTCAACACGCTGCAGGCCGAGCGGGTGAGTACCGTGCAACTGTTCAACGATATCGCTGCAAGCGCGGTAGACGGCGTGGTGTATCAGCGGCTGACCCGTAACGGCGAGCAGGTAAGCGTATCGGCCATGGCGGGCAGCGAACGTCAGGTATCCGATCAGCTGCGTCAGATTGCCAGTATGCCTGGGCTAGGAGTGCCGCTACTGTCGGAGGTGACCAGCGGGCAAGATGGCAATAGTCGCTTGTTCCAGTTCGAAGTGGTGCAGTCGTCGCTGAGAGAGAGTGGTGACGGGGAGGAGTCGCCATGATAGGGGGGCGCGAGCGCTGGCGGGATGAGTGGCAGCGATTGAAAACGCTGGATTGGCAGTCGCTGGATGTCAAAGAAGCGGGCGAGTGGCCCGTGCTACTCAAGGTGCTGTGTGGCGCGCTAGCGTTTTGCGTAGCCTTGGGCGGACTGAGCTGGTGGTTGGTGAGCGAAAAGCGCATCGAACTGGAAGCGGCGCAGCGCCAAGAGGCGCGTCTTCTGAACGAGTATCGTAGCAAAGTCTCTGAAGCGGCCTTTTTGCCCGAAGTGCGTGACCAACTCATCGCGCTCGAAGAGCAGATGACCACCATGCGCTCCATGCTGCCCACCAGTGCCGAAATTCCCTCGTTATTGGATAGCATTAGCGAGGCAGCGCTGGATAATGACTTGAGTATCGAAACGATTCGCCTGCGCCCCACCGTGCGAAATACGCACTACGTGGAGCACCCGCTGGATATTCAGGTGCGCGGCGGCTATCACGAGCTGGCGCACTTCGTGGCCGACATTAGTCAGTTGGCACGTATCGTGACCCAGCACGATATCGCGCTCTCACCGGCCGAGCAGAGCGGTGAGTCGCTGCGTATGTCATTGGTCGCTCGCACCTATAGCTATATAGACGCAGCAGACGGGGAGGCGCCCGTACCATGAAGCGTTTACTCACTTTTGGCGTAATGGCGCTTCTCGCGGGTTGTAGTGACGCCAACCTTGGCCAGCTAGCGTCGGTGTTGGACGAGATTCGGCGCGCTCCAGCGGGACAGCCGCCGGTCGCCATTCCAACGATTCCCGACTACCAGCCGATAGAGTACCGCTATAGTGATGCCCGCAGTCCGTTCCTCGCTCCTAAGAGCGTGCGAGCGACCGAGGCGGCGGCCGTCTTTGCAAGCGCCCTGGCCCCCGACCAGCAGCGAAAGACCGAGCCGTTAGAGCAGTTCCCGCTGCAAAGCCTACGTTTGGTGGGCACGCTGCGGATGGGCGGGCAACAGGTGGCACTGATCAGCGCGCCAGACGGTAGCGTCACTAGCGTGCGCGAAGGCAACTACCTAGGCACCGATTTCGGGCAGGTGACCACGATCAGTCCGCAAGAAGTGCGCATCACCGAACGTACGTTACATCAGCAGTTAGGTTGGCAAGAGCGCGAGGCAACGCTCACGCTAAAGGAGTAGCTAGCCCCACGCTACTCGGCAGTACACTACATTGACTCGTTACCGGATGATATCTATGGCCGTCACGCTTCGTCGAATTACGCTATCACTGTTAGCTCTGTTGCCGACTTTTGCCTTTGGGTCTGTGCTAACCGACTTGGACGTGCGCCAAACCGACAGCGGTGAGGTCGAGCTGCTCTTGCAATTCAGCGGCGGTGTGGCCGAACTGCGTGGCTATCGGTTGGACGCGCCGCCCCGCTTAGCGCTGGACCTGGCCGATACCCAAAGTGGCTTGCCCCAGCGGCGGATCAACGTCGATCGCGCAGGCGTCGAGAAGATTACTGCATTGGAAGGAAATGGCCGAACGCGTCTGGTGGTCGACCTACGCCAACCGCTCGAGTACACCTCCCGCGTGGAAGCCGATCAGCTACGAATTACCTTGAAGAGTGCTGGGGACGTCCCAACGTCCGAGCGCGTGGCCTTGAGCAGCGCAGCGCCGCCATCGGTCGATAGTGGCTTGGAAACGTCTGAAGGCCCACGCGTCACCAATATCGATTTTCGCCGAGGGGAGGATGGAGCAGGCCGTTTGCTGGTCACCTTCGACCGGGAAGGTGTGGTGACGCAGGTGCGCGAAGGCAGTGGCGGCGTGGTCATGGCTGAACTCCGCGATGTGGACATTCCCGATGCGCTCAACCAAATCTACGACGTAACCGACTTTGCCACGCCGATTACCCGTATTACGCCCCGTTCCGGGCAGCGCGATACACTGCTGGAGCTGCAAACCAACGGCCCCTACGCCATGGTCTCATCGCAAAGCGGACGCACGCTCACCGTCGAAGTGCAGCCGGTGAGCCAGGCCAGCCAGCAAGAGCGTGAGCGTCAGGGCGAGAGTTTTACCGGTGATCGCTTGAGCCTCAATTTCCAAGATATCGAAGTGCGCGCAGTGCTGGCCACGCTGGCCGAATTTACCGGCTTGAACTTGGTGGCGAGCGACAGTGTGACGGGGCGTGTGACACTCAATCTCAACGACGTGCCCTGGGACCAAGCCCTGGCGCTGATTTTGCAAAGCCAGGGGCTCTCAAGCCGTGAGCAGGGGAACGTGATCGTCGTGGCACCTGCGGGTGAGTTGGCAGACATCGAACGCCAGGAGATCGAAGCGCGCAACCAGCAGCAAACGCTGGCACCGCTGGTGACCGAGTTCATCGAGGTGAAATACGCCCGTGCCGAGGACCTGGCACAGCTGCTGCGCGGAGCAGAAGGTTTCGGTCTGCTGACCGAGCGTGGTCGGGTGAGCGTCGATCAGCGTACCAACACGCTACTGATTCAGGATACCGCTGCTCAGGTACGCGACATCTTGCGGACTCTCGACCGTCTCGATGTGGCGGTGCGACAGGTGCAAATCGAAGCACGTATCGTCATTGCTCGGGATACCGCCTCTCGCGAGCTGGGCGTGAACTGGGGCGTTTCCAGCACTCGCGGTTTTTTAGAAAACGATGACGGCACTTTCTCACGCCGGGATATCAACCCCAACGGTATCAATCGTGCCCAGGGGGGATTGGCGGTGGATTTGGGGTCCACGGCAGCAGCCAACACCGGCTTCAGCTTTGGCTATTTGTCGGGGGATATTCTGCTCGACCTGGAACTGCGTGCGCTCGAGAGTGAAGGGAAGAGTCAGACGATCTCACAGCCTCGCGTGATCACGGCCAATCAGCGCACGGCCACCATTCGCCAGGGCGAAGAGCGAGCATTTCAGAGTGTCGATGCGCAGGGTAACCCAGACACCGAATTTAAAGAGGCAGAGCTATCGCTGGAGGTAACGCCGCAAATCACCCCAGACAATCGCATCATCATGGATCTGGTGATCAAGAACGATAGCTTTCGAGAGAGTGAGTTTGGCGGCGAGCCGCCCATCGATACCAACCAAATCGAAACCCAAGTGCTGGTGGATAATGGTCAGACGGTGGTATTGGGCGGTATTTTGACCACGGAGCAGCTCAGCCAGATGGCGAAAACGCCGCTATTAGGCGACCTGCCCGTGCTGGGTCGACTCTTTCGCTATACCGAAGAGAGCAATGAAAAGGTAGAGTTACTGGTCTTTATTACTCCACGACTACTTGACGATGGTTTGGCGGTTCGCTGATGCAGGATTTACCCAATCTTTTTTTAATAGGCCCCATGGGGGCTGGCAAGAGCACGATAGGTCGCCTGTTGGCAGGGGAGCTATCGCGCCCATTTTACGATAGCGACCACGCCATACAGGATCGTTGTGGTGCCGATATTCCCTGGATCTTTGACGTCGAGGGCGAGCCAGGTTTTCGTCAGCGTGAAATTCAGATGATCGACGAGCTTACCCAGCTAGCGGAGGTGGTCGTTGCCACCGGTGGTGGCGCGGTACTGCGAGAAGAGAACCGTCGGGTGCTCCGCGAGCGTGGCACCGTCATCTACCTGATGACCACCGTCGAACAGCAGCTGAAGCGCACCGCGAAAGACCGCAATCGTCCACTGTTGCAGTGCGCGAACCGCGAGCAGGTGCTCAACGACATGTTCGCCGCCCGCGATCCGCTTTATCGTGCGACCTCTGACATTACCGTGCGGACGGACCGCCGCAGCCCGCGTGCGGTGGTCAATGAGATATTGCGCCGCGTACACCGCCTGATCGATCCGTTGGACGCTGTCAGCGCCCCACAGAAGAAGGTTTCTCCATGACCGAATACGCCCCCCAACGCACGCTCACCGTCGATCTGGGCGAGCGTAGTTACCCCATCCATATTGGCGTAGGGCTGCTGCAACGCGCAGACAGCTTCGTGCCTTATCTGGCGGGCAGCCAAGTGATGATCGTCACCAACGAGACGGTGGCCCGGCACTATTTGCAGACGCTGCAGGCGTCGCTGCCCGAGCGGCTCGACGTGCGTACCGTGGTGCTGCCGGATGGGGAGCAGTACAAAACCATCGAACAAGTTGGGCGCATTTGGGATGCGCTGCTCGAGGCAGGCTTCAATCGCCGCTGTACCCTGATTGCCTTGGGAGGTGGTGTGATTGGCGACATGGTGGGGTACGCGGCCGCGTCCTATCAGCGCGGCGTGGCGTTCATTCAAGTGCCCACCACACTACTTTCTCAGGTGGACTCCTCGGTAGGCGGTAAAACCGGGGTCAACCATCCGCTGGGCAAGAACATGATTGGCGCATTCTGGCAGCCCAGAGCCGTGGTAGTGGATATCGCCACGCTGACCTCGCTGCCTGCGCGGGAGCTCTCTGCAGGGATGGCGGAGGTGGTGAAGTACGGCTTCATTCGCGATGCCGCCTTCCTTGCTTGGCTGGAACAGAACATGGCGGCGCTGCGCCGCGTCGAACCCGAGGTGGTTGCAGATGCAATTGCCAAAAGCTGCCAGATTAAAGCCGATATCGTGGCGGAAGACGAAACCGAGCAGGGCGTTCGTGCGCTGTTGAACCTAGGACACACCTTTGGCCATGCCATCGAGGCGCATCAAGGTTACGGCAACTGGCTGCACGGCGAAGCCGTAGGGGCCGGCATGGCGATGGCCGCCACGCTCTCCCACCAGTTGGGGTGGATCAGCGCTGATGCCTTAGAGCGCACGAAAGCGGTGATCGAAAGCGCGGGCCTTCCGCTTGTTGCGCCAATGGGCATGTCGTCGGATGACTTCTTGACACGAATGCGGCTGGATAAAAAGAACGTGGACGCGCGTCTGCGTCTGGTGCTACTGAACGACTTGGGCGATGCCTGCGTTAGCGATGCCACGCCTATCGAGACGCTGAGACAGCTACTCGATGGTTATCCGCGCGGCTAGGGGAATCAATCGTAAGCACACCCGCTCAAAACCCGCCTCGAAACAGGCGGGTTTTGTTTGCCTAGAAAGCGCCGAAGTGGCTGCTGACTAGTGATATCCGTATGCCTTATGCGCTATCGGCATGGGGTTTTTGGTTAAAATTAGACTAAAGTCTAGTGTTCTATATTGGTCGTTAAAATACCGTTTCTTTAGCCTGCAAGCCGTTGAAGTATAACTGTTTTTTTATTGAACGGTAGTGCAACTACGGGATTTGGCGAGGGTTTTTGACGATTGGCGAGTGTCGAGCGATTGCGCTACGCGGTGGCAAATCGCTATGCTGAGCGACCATTTTCTTGCAGCAGCGAATGCGGAAAACACCCTATTTTGGGCGGGTAACAAGAGCCATAAAAAAAGAAAAACCCGTAATAATACCATAAAAACGCTGCTTACAAAATACGCTGACTAGAGGCACGCCCATGAATAGAGGTCTTCACCAGCCAGGCGAGTTTCGCGATAACTGCGGCTTTGGCCTTATTGCCCACATGGAAGGGCAGGCCAGCCACGACTTGCTGAAAACGGCTATTGAATCACTGACTTGCATGACCCACCGTGGCGGTATCGCGGCAGATGGTAAAACTGGCGACGGTTGCGGCCTGCTGCTGAAGATGCCCGCACAGTTCATGCGTGCTGCTGCTAAAGAGTCGCTCGATGTAGAGCTGGGCGAGCGCTTCGCGGTGGGGTCGGTGTTTTTACCCAACGACGATGCGCGTGCCGCCAAAGCTAAAGAGACGCTGGTGGCTGAGTTAAGCGCACGCGGCTTGGACGTGCTGGGCTGGCGCGTAGTGCCCACGGACTCGAGTGTCTGTGGCCCCATGGCGCTGGACTGCCTGCCGCGTATCGAGCAGCTGTTCGTTGCCCCCGGCAGCAGCGACAATTTCGATGTCGATCTTTTCATGGGTCGCCGCTACGCCGAGCAGGCGCTGCGCAGCGACGAAGACTTTTACGTGGCGTCGCTCTCCACCGAAGTGGTCTCCTATAAAGGCCTGGTCATGCCGGAAGATCTGCCGGCCTTCTATAAAGACCTGAACGACCCACGCCTGGAAACCGCCATCTGCGTCTTCCACCAGCGCTTTTCGACCAACACCGCACCGCGCTGGCCGTTGGCACAGCCGTTCCGCCTGCTGGCGCACAACGGCGAGATCAACACCATCGAAGCCAACCGCGGCTGGGCGAACTCGCGTAAGGCAAACTTCGTCAACGAGCGTCTGCCGGATATCGCTAAACTAGACGAAATCGTCAACACCACCGGCTCCGACTCCTCCAGTATGGATAACATGCTGGAAGTGCTGCTGACCGGCGGTATGGAGCTACACCGCGCCGTGCGCATGATGGTGCCGCCCGCCTGGCAAAACGTCGAGACCATGGACGCCGAGCTGCGCGCGTTCTACGAGTACAACTCCATGCACATGGAGCCGTGGGACGGCCCTGCAGGCGTGGTCATGACCGACGGTCGCCAAGCGGTCTGTATGCTGGACCGTAACGGCCTGCGCCCCGCGCGCTGGGTGATTACCAAGAACGGCTACATCACCTTGGCCTCCGAAATCGGCACCTACGGCTACAAGCCGGAAGACGTGGTGGCAAAAGGCCGCGTCGGCCCCGGCCAGATGCTGGCCGTCGATACCCAAACGGGCGAAGTGCTGCACACTCAGGACATCGATGATCGCCTGAAGTCCGCATACCCCTACAAGCGCTGGCTGAAACAGGAAGCGAACTACCTGGAGTCGGCGCTGACCGAACTGGCGCGCTTCCAAACGATGGACACGGATGCGCTGAACGTGCAGCAGAAGATGTTCCAGGTAACGTTCGAAGAGCGCGACCAGGTACTGCGCCCGCTAGCGGAGAGCGGCCAGGAGGCGGTGGGCTCCATGGGCGACGATACGCCGATGGCGGTACTGTCGAGCCGCCCGCGCCTGCTCACCGACTACTTCCGGCAGAAGTTTGCCCAGGTCACCAACCCGCCGATCGACCCGCTGCGCGAAGCGATCGTGATGTCGTTGGAAACCTGCTGTGGCGCGGAGCTGAACGTCTTCAAGGCCACACCGGAACACGCCCATCGCTTGATTTTGACCACGCCGGTGCTCTCGCCGCGTAAATTCACCGCCCTGGTGAGCCAGGACGATCCGGCCTTTGCTAGCCACATGCTGCCGCTCGGGTACGACCCAGAGCAGACCAGCCTGCAGCAGGCGATTACCGCGCTGTGCCAAGAAGCCGAAGCGCAGGTAAAAGCGGGTAAAGTGATTCTGGTGCTGAGCGATGCGGAGCTGCCCAAAGGCCAACTGCCCATTCAGGCAGCGCTGGCCGTGGGTGCGGTGCACTCCCACCTGGGCCGCCTGGCGCTACGCCCCAATGCCAACATCGTGGTCGAGACCGGCTACGCCCGCGATGCGCACCAGATGGCGGTGCTGTTCGGGGTGGGCGCGACAGCGGTCTACCCGTGGCTGGCGTATCAGGTCATGGCGGACATGCACCGCACCGGGGAGCTGACTGGCAACCCGGCAGACGCCCGCGAGAATTATCGTAAAGGCCTGCAGAAGGGGCTCTTCAAGATCCTTTCGAAGATGGGCATTTCGACGCTGGCCTCCTATCGTGGCTCCATGCTGTTCGAGGCCGTCGGCCTGTCGAACGAGGTCATGGAGACCTGCTTCGTGGGCATGGCGTCGCGTATTCAAGGCACCGGCTTCGCCGAGCTCCAGCTTCAGCAAGAGCTACTAGCCAAAGAGGCGTGGATTCCCCGCAAAGGTATCTCCCAAGGCGGTATGCTCAAATACGTGCACGGCCATGAGTATCACGCCTACAACCCGGATGTGGTGAAGTCGCTACAAGCCGCCGTGCAAGAGGGCAGCTACACCAAGTGGAAGAAATTTGCGCAACTCGTGAATGAACGTCCCGTGGCCACCATTCGTGACCTGCTGACGCTCAAGCCTTCTGAGTCGCCCGTGCCGCTGGAAGAGGTCGAGCCCATCGAAGCGCTGATTCCGCGTTTCGATAGCGCCGGTATGTCGCTGGGCGCACTGTCGCCCGAAGCGCACGAAGCGCTGGCACAGGCCATGAACGAGGCGGGCGGTCGCTCCAACTCCGGTGAAGGTGGCGAAGACCCGGCCCGTTACGGCACCATTCGCAGCTCGAAGATCAAACAGATCGCCTCAGGTCGTTTCGGTGTTACGCCGGCTTACCTGGTCAATGCCGACGTGCTGCAGATCAAGGTGGCTCAGGGCGCGAAGCCCGGTGAAGGCGGCCAGCTGCCGGGCGGCAAGGTCAATCAGCTGATTGCCCGCTTGCGCTACTCGGTGCCCGGCGTCACGTTGATTTCGCCGCCGCCGCACCACGACATTTACTCCATCGAAGACTTGGCGCAGCTGATCTTTGACCTCAAGCAGGTCAACCCAGACGCGCAGGTCTCGGTGAAACTCGTCTCCGAGCCAGGGATCGGCACCATTGCAACCGGCGTCGCCAAAGCCTATGCGGACTTGATCACCGTGTCTGGCTACGACGGCGGCACCGCGGCTAGCCCGCTCACCTCCATCAAGCACGCCGGTTCTCCTTGGGAGCTGGGCCTGCCGGAGGTGCATCAGGCGCTTCGCATCAACGGCCTGCGGGACAAAATCCGCCTACAAACCGATGGTGGCCTGAAAACCGGTCTTGACGTCGTCAAAGCGGCGATTCTGGGGGCCGAGAGCTTCGGTTTTGGTACCGCGCCGATGGTGGCGCTGGGCTGTAAATACCTGCGTATTTGCCACCTGAACAATTGTGCCACCGGTGTAGCGACCCAGGACGACTTCCTGCGCGGCGAGCACTTCCGCGGCACCGTGGATATGGTGAAGAACTACTTCCGCTTTATTGCCGAAGAAGTACGCGAGCTGATGGCCATGCTGGGCGTTCGCAAGCTCACCGACCTGATTGGCCGCACGGACCTGCTGGAAGTGTTGGAAGGCAACACGGCATCACAGCGCAAGCTGGATTTAATGCCGCTGTTGGCGAACGACTTCGTGCCTGCGGATGCGCCTCAGTTCTGTGAAGTGAGCCGCAACGTGCCCCACGACCCGGGTGCCAAGAACCAGGAAGTGCTGGCGGCGCTGAAAGAAGCCATCGAGTCTCAGTCAGGTGGCACCTTCGACTTCACCATCACCAACTGCGACCGCAGCGTCGGGGCGCTCACCTCCGGTGCCATTGCCAAGCGTTACGGTGAAGAGGGGCTCGAAGCCGCACCGGTGACGGCGCGCTTTATCGGTGTGGCGGGCCAAAGCTTCGGCGTGTGGAACGCCCGTGGTCTGAACCTCTTCCTGGAAGGCGATGCCAACGACTACGTCGGTAAAGGCATGAACGGCGGCAGCATCGTCATCGTGCCGCCCAAGGTCAGCCAGTTCGAGAGCCACAAAACGGCCATTATCGGCAACACCTGCCTCTATGGGGCTACGGGTGGCACGCTGTTTGCCGCCGGTACCGCTGGCGAGCGCTTTGCGGTACGTAACTCCGGCGCCACGGCCGTGATCGAAGGCGCGGGTGACCACTGCTGTGAGTACATGACCGGTGGTTTGGTCTGCGTGCTGGGTGAAACCGGCGTTAACTTTGGGGCGGGCATGACCGGTGGCTTTGCCTACGTGCTCGATGAAGACCGGACCTTCGTGGACAAGTACAACCACGAGCTGGTCGAAATTCACCGGGTCAACACCGAAGCGATGGAAGCCTACCGTCGCCACCTGCGGGAAATGATCGAGGCCTACGTGGCCGCGACGGGTTCCGCACGCGGTGCGGCGATTCTGGAAGACTTTAGCGACTACGCGCGCCACTTCTGGCTAGTGAAGCCAAAAGCGGCCAGCCTGGGTAGTCTGCTGGATCAGTCTCGGCGTCAGCCGCAATAACCGTCAGCGCCTACGCTTCGAGGAGAGAGATCATGGCCAACCGTTTGAATAACGATTTTCAGTTTGTCGACGTGGGTCGTAAAGACCCACAGAAAAAACCGGCGCACACCCGGGCCAAAGAGTTCGCGGAAATTTACGAGCCGTTCAAGCCCACCGATGCGGCGAGCCAAGCGCACCGCTGCTTGCACTGCGGCAACCCTTACTGCGAGTGGAAGTGCCCGGTACACAACTACATCCCCAACTGGCTGCAGCTGGTGGTGGAAGGCAACATCATCGAGGCTGCCGAGCTATCCCACAAAACCAACTCGCTGCCGGAAGTGTGTGGCCGCGTGTGCCCCCAGGATCGTCTGTGCGAGGGTGATTGCACCTTGAATGACGGCTTTGGTGCGGTGACGATTGGTTCGGTGGAGAAGTACATCACCGATACCGCCTTTGCCATGGGCTGGCGCCCGGATATGTCCAAGGTGGTGTGGACCGATAAGAAAGTCGCGATTGTCGGTGCAGGCCCTGCGGGCTTGGGCTGCGCCGACATTCTGGCGCGCAACGGCGTCAAGCCGGTGGTGTTCGATAAGTACCCCGAAATTGGCGGTCTGCTGACCTTCGGTATTCCTGAGTTCAAGCTGGAAAAGAACGTCATGGAGCGCCGCCGCGCGGTCTTCGAGGAGATGGGCGTCGAGTTCCGTCTGAATACCGAAATCGGCACCGATGTCGAGTTCGAGACGCTGCTGCAGGAGTACGATGCGGTGTTCCTGGGCATGGGGACGTACAAATACATGCAGGGTGGCTTCCCCGGTGAAGACCTGCCCGGCGTCTATAAGGCGTTGGACTTTCTGATTGCCAACGTCAACCGCCGCTTGGGTTTCGAGAAGGACCCGAACGACTTCATCTCGATGGAAGGCAAGCGCGTGGTGGTGCTGGGCGGTGGTGATACTGCGATGGACTGTAACCGCACCTCGATTCGTCAGCGTGCTGCCAGCGTGACCTGTGCCTATCGCCGCGATGAAGAGAACATGCCGGGTTCGCGCCGCGAAGTGGCCAACGCGCGGGAAGAGGGCGTCGAGTTTCTGTTCAACCGCCAGCCGGTCGCGGTAGTTGGTGAAGATAAGGTCGAAGGCGTGAAGGTGGTTCGTACGCGCCTGGGCGAGCCGGACGAAAACGGCCGTCGCCGCCCGGAGGTCGTGCCGGGGTCTGAAGAGATCATTGCCGCTGACGCCGTGGTGGTCGCCTTTGGTTTCCAGGCAAGCCCGGCGCCGTGGTTCGAAAGTGCCAAGATCGACGTCAACGATTGGGACCTGGTCAAAGCGCCCGAGCACGGCCAGTACGCCTTCCAAACCAGCAACGAAAAAATCTTTGCCGGTGGCGACATGGTGCGCGGCTCCGATCTCGTGGTCACTGCTATTTATGAAGGGCGTCAGGCGGCTGAGGGCATCCTTGATTACCTAGGGGTTTGATTTTTTTCGCGGGGTTCTCCAGCCCCGCGACATTACCCGTCTCAGGCCAACGCGAGGGCGCTGTGAACCCAACCTTGGGCGCTACTTTCGCCATCCATGGCGAAATACCTTCGCGTTGGCCTGATCCCGGCGTCGTCAGTTCTCATCCTTCATTAGGTGGCCTCGGCAGTTCAAATTGAGCCTTAAGGCGTACTCTGCTATTCTGTCGTCCCATCCTGGTGTGGCTTTCTGTTACGCCTTTTGATCACGTTTCGACAGGTTTTCCATGACACGATATATCTTCGTGACCGGCGGCGTTGTGTCCTCTCTTGGCAAGGGCATCGCGTCTGCCTCGCTGGCGGCGATTCTAGAGGCCCGCGGCCTTAAGGTCACCATGCTCAAGCTCGACCCGTACATCAACGTGGACCCGGGCACCATGAGTCCTTTCCAGCACGGCGAGGTATTCGTCACCGAGGATGGCGCCGAGACGGACTTGGACTTAGGTCACTACGAACGCTTCATTCGTACCAAAATGACCCAGGGCAACAACTTCACTACGGGCCGTGTGTACGAACACGTGCTGCGCAAAGAGCGCCGTGGCGATTATCTGGGCGGCACCGTGCAGGTCATTCCGCACATCACTGATGAAATCAAGCAGCGCGTCTACGCCGGTGGCGAAGGCTTCGACGTGGCGCTGGTGGAGATTGGCGGTACGGTCGGCGATATCGAGTCACTGCCCTTCCTGGAGTCCATTCGTCAGATTCGCAGCGAGCTTGGCGCCAGCCGCGCCATTTACATGCACCTGACTCTGGTGCCGTACATCAAGACCGCTGGCGAAACCAAGACCAAGCCGACACAGCACAGCGTCAAAGAGTTGCGCTCCATCGGTATCCAACCAGACATTCTGATTTGCCGTAGCGAAGTCGAGCTCGAAGAGAGCGAGCGCCGCAAGATTGCGCTGTTCACCAATGTGGAAGAGCGTGCAGTAGTGCCGCTGCAAGACGCCGACACCATCTACCGCATTCCGCTGATGCTCCACGAGCACGGTCTAGACGATATCGTCTGTGACAAGCTGCGCCTGGAAGCGGCACCTGCGGACCTGTCGGAGTGGGTCAAGGTACTCGATGCCAAGCTCAACCCGCTGAAGTCGGTGAGCATCGCCATGGTCGGCAAGTACATGGAGCTGCTGGATGCCTACAAGTCGCTGAATGAAGCGCTGATCCACGCGGGTATTCAGGGTCGAATCAAGGTCAACGTCGACTATATCGACTCCGAAGACATCGAGCGTCACGGCACCGAGCGCCTGGCAGGCAAAGACGCCATTCTAGTGCCCGGTGGTTTTGGCGAGCGCGGCGTGGAAGGCAAGATTCTGACCGCTCAGTTCGCTCGCGAAAACAACATCCCTTACCTGGGTATTTGTCTGGGTATGCAGGTAGCGGTGATCGAGTTCGCGCGTAACGTAGCTGGTTGGAAAGACGCCAACTCCACCGAGTTTACCCACGACACCAAGCACCCCGTCGTGGGCTTGATCACTGAGTGGATCAACGCCGAAGGCAAGATCGAGCTCCGCGATGCGGCCTCTGATCTTGGCGGCACCATGCGCTTGGGTGGCCAGGTTTGCCATTTGAAGTCAGGCAGCAAAGCCCGCGAAGCCTATGGGGCTGACGAGATCGTCGAGCGTCATCGTCACCGCTTCGAGGTCAATAACCAGTTCATCGATGAGCTGGAAACGGCAGGCCTGGTGATTTCCGGCAAGAGCGTCGATCAGTCGCTGGTGGAGATGGTCGAGCTGGCCGATCATCCCTGGTACGTGGCGTGTCAGTTCCATCCAGAGTTCACGTCCACCCCTCGTGATGGTCACCCGCTCTTCTCGGGCTTCGTCAATGCCGCGTTAGAGCACAAAACGGCACGGACCCGTGCCCACGCCGCACCTCAGGAATAAAGGGGGAAGCATGTCTTCTCAGTCTCCATTCCCAGAGCATCACATCCACGTTGCCGGCTTAACCGCCGGCAATTCTTTGCCACTCATGCTGCTGGGCGGTATGAACGTACTGGAGTCGGCGGAGCTGGCCGATGAAGTCGCACAGGCTTATGTGAATGTGACGCAAAAGCTGGGCATGCCGTATGTGTTCAAGGCCAGTTTTGATAAAGCGAACCGCAGTTCGATCCACTCTTACCGCGGGCCTGGGCTGGAAAAAGGCCTGCAAATCCTGGCTGATATCAAGGCCCGCCATGACGTGCCCATCATCACCGACGTGCACGAGCCGTGGCAGGCAGCGCCTGCGGCGGAAGTCGCCGACATCATCCAACTGCCGGCCTTTTTGGCGCGCCAAACCGATCTCGTCGTAGCAATGGCGAAAACCGGTGCGGCGATCAACATCAAAAAGCCGCAGTTTTTGGCCCCGCACGAAATGCGCCATATCCTCACCAAGTTTCAGGAAGCGGGCAACGACCGCCTGATGCTATGTGAACGCGGCACCAGTTTTGGCTACAACAACCTCGTCGTGGACATGCTGGGCTTTGGCGACATGAAGCAGACCGGTTATCCGGTGTTCTTCGATGTCACCCATGCTCTGCAGCGTCCAGGTGGCCGGGCGGACAGCGCCGATGGCCGCCGTGCCCAGGTTGCCGAGCTTGCTCGCGCGGGTGTGGCAGTGGGCTTGGCCGGGCTGTTTTTGGAAGCTCATCCAGACCCCGATAACGCCAAGTGCGATGGTCCCTGCGCACTGCCACTGGACCAGCTCGAGCCGTTTCTGACCCAACTGTCACAGCTGGACGCACTGGTCAAAGGCTTCGACCCCTTGACCATCCGTTAATCGCGGCGGATATCCGTGGTATACATTGGACCTCTCATCGATTAGACCGACAACCAAAGGACACTGTCATGACCAAAATTGTTGAAATCAGTGCGCTGGAAGTGCTCGATTCGCGCGGTAACCCGACCGTTCAAGCCACCGTACGTTTGGAAAGCGGTGCCGTCGGCGTTGCCTGTGCCCCCAGCGGTGCCTCCACGGGCTCCCGCGAAGCACTCGAACTGCGTGATGGCGACAAGGCGCGCTACCTCGGTAAAGGCGTTTTAAAAGCCGTCGAGGCCGTGAATGGCAAGATTCGTGATGCGTTGTTGGGCATGGATGCGCGGGACCAGCGCGGTTTGGACAATGCCATGCTGGAGTTGGATGGCACGGATAACAAGGCGACTCTGGGAGCCAATGCGATTCTGGCGGTGTCGCTCGCGGCAGCCAAGGCGGCGGCCAATGCTAAAGGCGTGCCACTGTATGCCCATATCGCCGAGCTTTACGGCCAGCCCGGCCAGTACAGCATGCCGGTCCCGATGATGAACATTCTGAACGGCGGCGAGCACGCGGACAACAACGTGGACATTCAGGAGTTCATGGTGCAGCCGGTTGGCGCTACGAACTTCCGTGAAGGTCTGCGTATGGGCGCAGAGATCTTCCACGCCCTCAAGAAAGTGCTCTCTGCCAAAGGGCTGTCTACCTCGGTGGGTGATGAAGGCGGTTTTGCGCCAAACCTGGCATCCAACGCCGACGCGCTGGCGGTCATCAAGCAAGCCGTTGCCGATGCGGGTTACACGTTGGGGAGCGATGTCACCTTGGCCTTGGACTGTGCTTCCTCCGAATTCTATAAAGACGGCCAGTACGACCTCTCTGGCGAAGGCAAGCGCTACGACGCCGAAGGTTTTGCGGACTACCTGGCGGGCCTGTGTGCCGACTACCCCATCGTGTCTATCGAAGACGGCATGGACGAGTCCGACTGGGCCGGTTGGAAAGCCTTGACCGACAAGCTGGGCGACAAGGTGCAGCTGGTGGGGGACGACCTGTTCGTCACCAATACCAACATCCTCAAGCGTGGCATTGACGAGCAGATCGGTAACTCGATTCTGATCAAGTTCAATCAGATTGGCTCGCTCTCCGAAACTCTCGACGCGATCAAAATGGCCCAAGATGCGGGCTTTACGGCGGTCATCTCCCACCGTAGTGGTGAAACCGAAGACACCACCATTGCCGATCTGGCCGTAGGCACCTGTGCGGGACAAATCAAGACCGGCTCGCTGTGTCGCTCTGACCGTGTCGCGAAGTACAACCGCCTGCTGGTGATCGAAGCCGAGCTGGGTGATGTGAGCTACCCCGGTTTGAAAGCCATCAAAGGCCAATAGGTCAAAAATATAGCGTTCGCGTGTAAGAGATCTCTCAAAAATTTGTAAGAGATCTCTTACAAATGCCGACGACATTCGCTCGGAACCGTGTAGGAAAAAGCGAATTTTTTCACTAATCTTAATTTAAGACGTTGATATTTAAGATTTTGTTGTCTGAAGGGCGAGCCGGGGAGGCTCGCCCTTTGTATTTTCTGCTGGCTTGTGAAGTTAGCCTGTTCTGCCACAATGCACACAGGACAAGGGGAGGCAAGGATGCTTCAGGCAGGATGCAACGGGATGTAAGTAGGTGCGCCGGGTGACACAGTGATGTGAGCCCTGGCAAGGACGTCACCTAAGGAGGTTGACACAGGGAGTGGTCAGAGGAAGTGCTTGGAGCGGGCGGCCTACGGGCCGCCTTTTTTTGTGCAGGCCATTTACGCAATCATGAATGTCTTCCATCCGACCACAAAAAAACCAGCGTAAACGCTGGTTTTTTTGTGGTGTGCTAACACTCTGCGCTCAACGCTCGAGTTTTTCCAGCTTACCCGTTTTGCCATCCCACTCTTCTGCATCGGGCAGAGGGTCTTTCTTCTCGGCAATATTGGGCCATACTTCGGCCAGCTCCGCGTTGATCTCGATGAAAGGCTCCTGGCCATCGGGCAGCTCATCCTCAGAGAATATCGCCTCAGCAGGACACTCTGGCTCACACAGCGCGCAGTCAATGCACTCGTCTGGGTGAATGACCAGGAAGTTGGGGCCTTCGTAGAAGCAGTCGACCGGGCAAACTTCCACACAGTCGGTGTATTTGCATTGGATGCAGTTCTCGGTAACGACAAACGTCATCTTGCTATCCCTCTTGCGAGACCGAGAAGCCTCCCGGTCGTGGTCAATCGTGAATGGTTATAAATCAGCGATTTTTTATAAGGTAAAAAAGTATGGGCGACATTCTAGTGGTGCCCATACCCGGCGGCAAGCGCTCGCGCTCATCTGTTGATGCGATTACTGCCGCTCATTATATCCATTGTCTATAGCAGCTCTCGCCACTGATACAACAGGGCCAGCGCTTCGCGAGGCGACAAGTCGTCGATATCCGCCTTGCCGAGCGCTTCTACCACCGGGTGCGGGACGCTGGCGAACAGGTCGTTTTGCTGCGGTATCGCAGGGCTCGCTGAGGGCCGCTGCTGCTCGTCGACATCCCGCTGCTCGAGCATCATCAGCTTTTCCCGAGCGCGACGAATCACCGGAGCCGGGACCCCGGCGAGTTGGGCGACCTGTAAGCCATAACTCTGGCTGGCGGGGCCCGCCTCGATACGGTGCATGAACACGATGCCATCGCCGTGTTCCGTTGCCGTCAAATGAATATTGGCGACGCCCTCCGCCTGCTCAGGCAGTGCCGTCATTTCAAAATAGTGCGTGGCAAACAGCGTGAGCGCCCGGGCGTTGGCGAGATGCTCGGCGCTCGCCCAGGCCAAGGAGAGCCCGTCGAAGGTGCTGGTGCCGCGGCCAATCTCATCCATCAGGACTAGGCTGTGCTCGGTGGCATTATGCAGGATATTGGCGGTTTCGGTCATTTCCACCATGAAGGTCGAGCGTCCCCCGGCGAGATCATCCGACGAGCCAATCCGGGTAAAGATGCGATCGACCGGACCGATCTCAGCGGCATCGGCAGGCACGAAGCTGCCGCTATGGGCCAGCAGTGCAATCAGCGCCGTCTGGCGCATGTAAGTCGATTTACCGCCCATATTGGGGCCGGTAATGATCAGCATGTGCTGCTCTGGGGTGAGCAGTACGTCGTTGGGCACGAACGGCTTATCGCTGACCTGCTCTACGACGGGGTGACGGCCCGCCGTAATCGTGATGCCGGTGCTGTCGACCAACTGCGGGCGCACCCAGTTGAGCGCATCGGCGCGCTCGGCGAAGGCGCACAGCACGTCTAACTCTGCGAGCGCTCGGGAAGTGTTTTGTAGCTCGTGCAACTGGGCATTGAGGTCAGCCAGCAGCTGATCGTAAAGCCATTTTTCTCGAGTGAGCGCGCGCGACTTGGCAGAAAGCGCTTTGTCCTCGAACTCCTTGAGTTCTGGAATGATGAAGCGTTCGGCGTTTTTCAGCGTTTGACGACGGATATAGTCGGCGGGCGCCTGCTGTGCCTGGGCGCGGGGCAGCTCGATGAAGTAGCCGTGCACGCGGTTATACCCGACTTTGAGGTTGGCGAGCCCGGTACGCTCACGCTCTCGCAGCTCCAGTTGTACGAGGTAGTCGCCCGCGTTTTCGGCCATGCCTCGGTGCTCGTCCAGCTCGGCATCGAAGCCGTCGGCGATGACGCCGCCATCCCGAATCACCACGGGCGGGTTGTCGACCAGCGCGCGTGCTAGCGTATCGGCCAGCTCGGGGTAGGGGCGAATGTGTGGCTTAAGGCTATCCAGGGCACTGCCGCTGTCGATATCGGCCAGCAGCGCTTCCAGCGTGGGCAGCGTGGCGAGCGCATCTCTCAACCGTGCGAGATCTCGCGGTCGGGCGCTATAAAGAGCGACACGGGCGAGTATGCGTTCCACATCGCCCACATCGGTTAATGTTTCCCGCAAGCTCATATAAGCGGCATCGATGGAGAGCAGGGCAACGCCGGCTTGGCGGCCTTCGACGATCTCTCGCTGACGCAACGGGCGATTCAGCCAGCGTTTTAAAAGCCGTGACCCCATGGCGGTCGTGCAGGTGTCGAGCACGCTGGCCAGGGTGTTGTCACTGCTGCCCCCCAGATTGATGTCGATCTCCAGGTTGCGGCGGCTGGCGGCGTCGATCACCACGGCATCATCGCGGTTCTCTACGCTGATGGCCGTCACGTGGGGCAGGCGCGAGCGCTGGGTGTCGCGGGCATAGTCGATCAAGACACCGGCCGCGATCAGCGCCGTGGAGAGGTGCGCGCAGCCAAAGCCACGCAGATCGCTGACCTCGAACTGGTCGCACAGGCTGCGGGTGGCGCTCTCCAGATCGAATAGCCACTCCCCCTGTCGGCGTAGGCTGCGCTTTTGCGACCACACATCGGGCAGCGTCAGGCTTTCGGGGACCAACAGCTCTGCCGGAGAGAGCCGGGTCAACTCGGCGAGCATTTCCGCTTCGCTCTCGACTTCCAGCACGTTGAAGCGACCGCTGGAGAGCTCCAGCCACGCCACCCCCCAGCCCGCCTTGCCGGGGGCGACGGCCACTAGAACGTTATCTCGCCGTGCATCGAGCAGGGCTTCGTCGTGCAGCGTGCCGGGTGTCACGATACGCACGACCTGGCGCTCGACGGGCCCTTTGCTGGTGGCCGGGTCGCCGATTTGCTCGCATATTGCGACCGATTCGCCCCCAGCCACCAAGCGCGCCAAATACCCCTCGGCGCTGTGGTAAGGCACTCCCGCCATGGGGATGGGCTTGCCCCCCGATTGGCCGCGTTGCGTCAGCGTAATATCCAGCAGCGCGGCGGCGCGTTTTGCGTCGTCGAAAAATAGTTCGTAAAAATCCCCCATGCGGTAAAACAGCAGTACCTCGGGGTGCTCGCGCTTGATCTTAAGGTATTGCGCCATCATTGGCGTATGGGCGGGGCTGGCCTGTGACATGGGCGTCCTGATTGAGCGTGGCGCAAGCGATTGGCTTGCGGCATGTTCGTTGGGCAATTTCGTTGAGAAAGCTAAACGCAGTATTCTACGCTACCCTAAGGTCCTACATGAAGGAGTCACCATGGCCCCCAGCGTTTCAAGCCTCAAGAACCTCGATCTATTGCTGCTTGCCCAGCGCCTGGGGCGGCAATGTCTTCAACTGGGCATGGAAGTGACCACCGCGGAGTCCTGCACCGGTGGCGGCATCGCCAGCGCCATTACCTCGGTGGCCGGCAGCTCGGCTTATTTTACGGCCGGTTACGTCACCTACTCCAACGCCGCGAAAACGCGCCTGCTAGGCGTCGAGCAAGCGACGCTCGATGCCCACGGCGCGGTCAGCGGGCCGGTGGTGAAGCGCATGGTGGCCGGTGCTTGTCGTGAGAGTGGTGCCGATATGGCCGTGGCGGTGAGTGGCGTCGCCGGACCCGATGGCGGCAGCGATGACAAGCCGGTCGGCACCGTATGGATCGCTTGGGGCGGTGCCGAACAGCAAGAAGCCGAGTGTTTCCATTTTCCTGGCGACCGCCAAGCGGTGCGTGAGCAGGCGGTGCGCGAAGCACTGGCAGGGCTGGTGGCTCGGTTGAGTGCCCAAGCGCAGAAGAAATAATCGTTAAAGTAGCCGTTGAGGATTTGTTTAGCCGCGAATCTTTGGCATACTACTGGCTAATTATACAGCTTGTTATGAGGAATCTCTGCATGGCTCAGGAAGACAACCGCACCAAAGCGCTCAATGCCGCACTCAGCCAAATTGACCGCCAGTTTGGCAAAGGAACCGTCATGCGCCTCGGCGATGCGCCACGCGTCGTGATGCCGTCTGTCTCCACCGGTTCTCTGGGGCTGGATATTGCGCTGGGAATTGGTGGTTTGCCATTTGGTCGCGTCGTCGAAATCTTTGGTCCAGAGTCGTCGGGTAAAACGACCCTGACGCTGTCGGTCATCGCCCAGGCGCAAAAGCAGGGCAAAGTGTGTGCTTTCGTGGATGCCGAGCACGCGCTCGACCCTAGCTACGCCGAGAAACTGGGCGTCAACCTGGACGACCTGCTGGTCTCTCAGCCGGACACGGGTGAGCAAGCGCTGGAGATTACCGACATGCTGGTGCGCTCCGGCGGTGTCGATGTGATCATCATCGACTCCGTGGCGGCGCTAACCCCGCGTGCCGAGATCGAAGGCGAAATGGGCGACTCCCACGTCGGCCTGCAGGCGCGTTTGATGTCCCAGGCGCTGCGTAAAATCACCGGTAACATCAAAAACGCCAACTGCTTGGTGGTCTTCATCAACCAGATTCGTATGAAGATCGGCGTGATGTTCGGCAGCCCCGAGACCACGACCGGCGGTAACGCACTGAAGTTCTACTCCAGCGTGCGCTTGGATATTCGCCGCACCGGTTCGGTGAAGGCGGGAGACGAAGTCACCGGTAACGAAACCCGCGTGAAAGTAGTGAAGAACAAGGTGGCGCCGCCGTTCCGTCAGGCCGAGTTCCAAATCCTGTACGGCAAAGGTATTTACCACGCCGGCGAGGTCATCGATCTTGGCGTGCAGTGCAACTTGGTCGATAAAGCGGGCGCTTGGTACAGCTACAAAGGCAACAAGATCGGTCAAGGCAAAGCCAATGCGGCCCAGTACTTGGAAGAGCATCCCGAGATCATGAACGAGATCGAGACTCAAATCCGTGAACAGCTTCTCGCCAAGGCTGAGCCGAAGAAAGAAGAAGCGCCCGCCGCGGATGTGGCCGCCGATGGCGACGACGATCTGCTCTAAACGGCCATTCCCGCTGGCGTGGAAAAGAGGAGGGTGCCATGTTCCCCTCTAATGCAGATGCCTCGCCACGGGACGTGGCTATTCAACTGCTGGCTCGGCGCGAGTACTCGCGCGTCGAGCTGGCGCGTAAACTTCAGCAAAAATCCTTCGACGGCGATGAAATCGAGGCCTGCCTCGATGCGCTGGCCGAACAGTCTCTCCAATCGGATGCGCGCTTTGCCGAGAGCTTCGTCCGTTCGCGAATTGCCCGTGGGCAGGGCGTGATCCGCATCAAGGGCGAACTTCGTCAGCGAGGTATCGATCAGGAAACGCTGACGGCTGCGCTAGAGGCCGTCGAGGAGCGAGAAGCCATCGATTGGTTCGAGCTGGCCAAAGAGACCCTAGCAAGACGTTACGACTCCCCCGGCGATACACCCAAAGAGCGCGCCAAGCGCGAGCGTTTTCTGGCGACACGTGGCTTTGACTTCGAGCAAATCCGCTACGCGCTTTCCTGCCTATAATACGCCCTCTGGAACCGCTCGTTTTAGGTTCTGCCACTAACTGCGGCTTTAGTCGTTTGACAACTGCGTTATAATGGATCCTTTGCGACCCCAGCGGGTGGCGGCGACAGCGCCCTGGGGCATCACGCTTTCTTGTTACGGATACCCTATGAAAAGCGCAGAGATCAGACAGGCCTTCCTATCGTTTTTTGAAGAGCACGGCCACACGGCAGTGCCGTCTAGCTCGCTGGTGCCGGGCAACGACCCGACGCTGCTGTTCACCAATGCGGGCATGGTGCCTTTCAAAGATGTGTTTTTGGGTCGTGACCCTCGCCCCTACGTGCGTGCCACCTCTGCTCAGCGCTGTGTGCGTGCCGGCGGCAAACATAATGACTTGGACAACGTAGGTTACACTGCGCGCCACCACACCTTCTTCGAGATGCTGGGCAACTTCAGCTTTGGTGATTACTTCAAGCGTGACGCCATTCGCTTTGCCTGGACATTCCTGACCGAAACCCTGGGGTTACCCAAAGAGAAACTCTGGGTCACCGTACATATCAGCGACGACGAAGCCGAGCGCATCTGGAAAGATGAGATCGGTATCGACCCCGAGCGTTTCTCCAAGCTGGACGAGGACAACTTCTGGCAAATGGGCGACACCGGTCCCTGTGGCCCTAGCTCAGAGATTTTCTTCGATCACGGCCCGGAGGTGTGGGGTGGCCCGCCTGGAAGTCCTGAAGAGGATGGTGATCGCTACATCGAGATCTGGAACCTCGTCTTCATGCAGTTCGAGCGCGATGCCCAAGGCACCCTCAATCCACTGCCGAAGCCCTCTATCGATACCGGCATGGGGCTGGAGCGTGTAGCGGCTGTCATGCAGGGCGTGCACTCCAACTACGAAATCGATCTGTTCCAGAATTTGCTCAAGGCGGCAGCAGACGCCACGGGACATGGCGATACCACCACGCCCTCGCTACGCGTCATCGCCGACCACATTCGCTCCTGCGCCTTCTTGATCGTCGATGGCGTGCTACCTTCCAACGAAGGTCGTGGCTATGTACTGCGCCGGATCATTCGTCGGGCGATTCGTCATGGCCACAAGCTGGGCGCGTCCGAGCCGTTCTTCCATAAGTTGGTGAGCGCTCTGGATGACGAAATGGGTGATGCCTACCCCGAGCTGCGCGATGCCAGCGAGCAGATCGCCCGCGTACTGCTGAAAGAGGAAGAGCAGTTTGCGCGGACGCTGGATCACGGTATGGGCTTGCTGAACGCGGCGCTCGAAGAGCTGCAAGGTGACGTGCTGCCCGGCGAAACCGTGTTCAAACTCTACGACACCTACGGCTTCCCGTTCGATTTGACTGCTGACGTGTGCCGAGAGCGTGAGGTGACACTGGATGAAGCCGGTTTCCAGCGTGAACTCGAAGCTCAACGCGAACGCGCTCGTGCCGCCAGCCAGTTTGGCGCGGATTACACGGCCTCTATCGAACTGGACGGCGAAACCCAGTTTACCGGCTACGAGCGGCTGGAAGACCAAGCCACCGTAACCGCCATCGTAGACAGCGAAGGCAACGCGCTGGCGGCTTTGGAAGCCGGTCAAAAAGGCACCGTAGTGCTCGATCGTACGCCATTCTATGGGGAGTCCGGCGGACAGGTGGGCGATACTGGCTACTTGCACGTCGATGGTGGTCGTTTTCAGGTGAACGATACCCAGAAACAGAGTGGCCACCACCTTCACCAGGGGGTAATGGTCGAAGGGAGTCTGAGTGTCGGCGCCAACGTGCGCGGTGAAGTCGATGCCAGTCTGCGTGGCGCGACCATTCGTAACCACTCCGCGACCCACCTGCTGCACAAAGCACTGCGAATGGTGTTGGGGGATCACGTGCAGCAGAAGGGCTCGTTGGTCAACGCAGAGCGTCTGCGTTTTGACTTTAGCCACTTCGAACCGATGACCGCGGAGCAGCTTGCTGAGGTCGAGCGCATCGTCAACGAGCAAATCTTGGCGAACGCGCCGACCAAAATCGAGCAGATGAGCCTCGCCGATGCCAAGGCCAAAGGCGCGGCAGCACTGTTCGAAGCCAAATACGCTGATAACGTGCGCGTATTGACTATCGGTGCCGATGACTTCTCCATCGAGCTTTGCGGCGGTACCCACGTCAAGCGCAGTGGCGACATTGGCTGCTGCCACGTCGTCAGCGAGGTGGGCATTGCTTCTGGTGTTCGCCGTATCGAAGCGATCACCGGTGAAAACGCCTTGGCCTACTTCCGCGAACAGGAAGCGCGCGTGCAGCGCCTGGGCGAGCGTCTGAAAACCAAGCCTGAACAGGTGGAAGCCCGTGTCGAATCGCTGGTAGAGCGCAACCGCAGCCTGGAAAAAGAGCTCGAGCAGCTCAAAGCGAAGCTGGCGAGCGCGGCGGGCAGTGACATGCTCAGCCAAGTGCAAGATGTAGGCGGCGTGAAGCTGCTGGTCACCGAACTAGAAGGGGTCTCCGGTAAAGACCTGCGCGGCGTGCTGGATCAGTTGAAGAACAAGCTGGGCTCCGGCGTCATCCTGCTAGGCACGGCCGACAAAGCGGCTGGCAAGGTCAGTCTGATTGCCGGGGTGACCGGCGACTTGACCGATCGGGTCAAGGCGGGCGAGCTGGTCAACCATGTGGCTTCCCAGGTAGGCGGTAAAGGGGGCGGTCGCCCTGACATGGCACAGGCAGGCGGCAGTCAGCCAGAGGCGCTGCCGGGCGCGTTGAACAGTGTCCCGGCTTGGTTGGAAAACACGCTTCGCTAAATAGAGAGGCCGGTGGCATTATTTGCTACCGGCCTTTTTGCTAGTTAGGAAAGTTGGCAACAATAATATTCACCCTCCATTCCCGAACGTAAAGGAAAAACGGCATATGGCACTATACGTACAGAAGTTCGGCGGCACCTCGGTGGGCTCTGTCGACCGTATCAAGGCCGTGGCGGAAAAAGTGAAAGGCTTTCGCGACCAGGGACACCAGGTCGTGGTCGTCGTTTCCGCGATGAGCGGCGAAACGAACCGCCTGACCGAGATGGCCCATGCGCTGAACGAAGAGCCCGCACCGCGTGAGATGGATATGCTGCTCTCCACCGGTGAGCAAGTCACTATCTCCTTGCTGGCCATGGCGTTACAGCAAATTGGCGTTCCGGCGACCTCGCACACCGGTGCGCAGGTAGGGATCTTGACCGACAGCGCCTACACCAAAGCGCGTATCCAGCGCATCGAAACCGACGACCTGAAATCTGATCTGGACGAAGGTAAGGTCGTGGTCGTGGCCGGTTTCCAAGGCGTCGACGAAGACGGCAACATTACTACCTTGGGTCGTGGCGGCTCGGACACCACCGGCGTGGCCCTGGCAGCGGCTCTGGGCGCTGATGAGTGCCAAATCTATACCGATGTGGACGGTGTCTACACCACCGACCCGCGCGTCTGCTCCAAAGCGCAGCGCCTGGAGAGCATCACCGTCGAAGAGATGCTCGAGCTTGCCAGTTTGGGCTCTAAAGTACTGCAAATTCGTGCTGTTGAATTCGCTGGTAAGTACAACGTACCGCTGCGGGTACTGTCGAGTTTCGAAGACGGCCCGGGCACCCTGATTGTCGCTGACTCTGACCAAGACGAGGATTCTATGGAAGAACCGCTAATCTCCGGTATCGCGTTTACCAAGAACGAAGCCAAACTGACGCTACTGAACACGCCAGACGTTCCGGGCGTAGCATCGCGCATTTTGGGTCCGATTGCCGACGCCAACATCGAAGTCGATATGATCGTTCAAAATGTGGCGCCAGCGGGGGACTACACCGACTTCACCTTTACCGTGGCGAAGGGTGACTACAAGGCCACCAAAAAGCTGTTAGAAGAGACCGTTATTCCTGACCTGGGTGGCGGCGAACTGCGTGGCGACGACAACATCGCCAAAGTTTCTCTGGTGGGCGTTGGTATGCGCTCTCATGCCGGTGTCGCCTCTAAAATGTTCCGCGTATTGGCCGATGAAAACGTCAATATCCGTATGGTCTCCACGTCCGAAATCAAGATTTCTGTCGTGATTGACGAAAAACATATGGAACTTGCGGTCAATGCCTTACACAAAGCATTTGGCCTTGATAAATCCGATATCGAATCTGAATAACAATTGTGTCCTAAACCTTCTACGCTGAAAGTACTTGCTGCCCTGTGGTGGTGAGCTTTCTTTCAACGGGAGGTTAAGGTGTCATAGGGGCCAAAGCCATTGGTGGCAGGGGTCACCATGTCGCATAATGGCATGGTGACGCCACTGGCGGACACATCCCGTTGTATAAAACGTCTGAGAAGGAGATCAGCCATGCTCATCCTAACCCGCCGCGTTGGCGAAACGCTGATGATTGGTGATGAAATCACCGTCACAGTGTTAGGTGTGAAAGGTAATCAAGTACGCATTGGTGTGAACGCACCGAAAGATGTCGCGGTTCACCGCGAAGAGATCTACCAGCGCATTCAGCGTGAACGTAATAGCGAAAGCGAAGCAGAGTAAATGGCCGCCTGTGTCACGCTCAATAGAGGGCGTTTAAGCGGTAATATCAGGTCGGCGCGAAAAAAAATCGGCACAGGGGTGGACACCAGTCCCCGTAATCGGTAACATTCGCGCCGTGCTGTTGAGGAGAGGTGGCCGAGTGGCTGAAGGCGCTCCCCTGCTAAGGGAGTATAGGGTTTATAGCCCTATCGAGGGTTCGAATCCCTCTCTCTCCGCCAACCGCATCTAGTAACATCGCAATTGGATAGGCGCCCGTAGCTCAGCTGGATAGAGTACCTGACTACGAATCAGGTGGTCGGAGGTTCGAATCCTCCCGGGCGCGCCAAGTTGCAAAGGTAAGTATTTGATGTTACAGTGTTTTCATTGTTTGACGAGTTCGACAATGACTGAAAAGCGCCCGTAGCTCAGCTGGATAGAGTACCTGACTACGAATCAGGTGGTCGGAGGTTCGAATCCTCCCGGGCGCGCCAGATTCCAAAACCCGCTCTCATAGGAGAGCGGGTTTTCTGTTTTCTAGCCTGACTATCGTGGCTCGCGCGGTAGTCTTGCGATCGTGTAAAGCGCCCCCGCATCCTTGCGGAAGGGCGCTTTTTTTTGGCCCGTAAAACGCCAGGGGAAGAGTGTCGGGTAGCGAAAGCTGGCGATGGTCCTTGATGGCCTTAGGCGGGTTCGCAGGCGTTGAGCACGCTCGTGCTAGGGGTAAGGCTGCCCAGAAGTGTGTCCAAGTCGGTCAGGCGCTTCAGGCGCTGAAAATGCTGGTTGGCTTCGGCGTTGCCCTGACGCATCTGGGCAAGCCACTGCTTCACCAGGGAGACCACCACTCGGTCAGGAAGATGTTGGCGCTGCAGTGCGGCGTACTCTTGCAGCACGCTGGCGCGCATTGTCCAAGTGGTGTCCGCCAAGCGTTCGCCGGTTTGCTGCCAGTGGCGAATGCGAGGGGCCAGCCAGGGGTCGGCGAGGGCGCTGCGTCCTAGCATGACATCGCAGCAGCCCGAGAGCGTGCGCGCTTTCCAGTAATCCTCGAGTGTCCAGATATCGCCATTGGCCACTACGGGGATGGAAACGTGGCGGCGCACTTTGCCGATCCACTCCCAGTGAGCGGGAGGGCGGTATCCCTCGTCTCGCGTCCGCCCGTGGACGACCAGTCGCGCCGCACCGCCCGACTCGGTGGCCTGCGCACACGCCACCGCCAAGCGCCTATTGGCAAACCCCAGGCGAATTTTTACCGTCACCGGTATCTCTCCGTCTAACGCCTCGGCCACCGCTTTCACGGCGTGGTAGACGCGCTCGGGCTGGCGCAACAGCGACGCGCCGCCATCGTGGCGGTTGACGAGCTTGGCCGGGCAGCCAAAATTGAGATCGATACTGATGGCGCCCAACGCAAGCGCTTGGCGGGCATTCTCCGCCAAAGCCTGCGGGTCGGCGCCTAGCAACTGCAGGTGCACCGGCACGCCGCTGGGCGTGGCGACGGGGCGTTGCTGTAATTCGGGGCAGTGTTTATAAAACACGCGTGGGGGGAGGCGCGTGTCGACGACGCGGACGAACTCGGTGACCGACCAGTCAAAGCCGGCCTGCCGAGTGAGTAGGTCTCGAGTGAGCGCATCGATGACGCCCTCCATCGGTGCGAGACCGATCTTACCTTTATGTAGTAAATTAACAACCATGACTTCCACTATGGCGCGATTGCATTCTATCCTGGATGTGGCAGGTTAGTGTATTACCCTTATTGCGCCAAGCGCCGTTGGAGGCGTTTGGTGTGCCAATAACCCTATAAAATAAGGAGAGCACGCTATGCAAGGGTCGGAGTTGCTCCAAGAGGGGCTTGCTCTAATGGGCCTGGGTATGGGCTTTGTTTTTGTTTTTCTTACTATTTTGGTCATAAGTGTCACGCTGATGTCGAAGCTGATCGACCGTTATCAGCCTGCCCCTGTGGCGGCGCCAGCGGACCGAAAAAGTGGAAAAACACCCGCCAAACACGGCCAAAACGACGAAGTCGTCGCGGTGATTAGTGCTGCGGTGCATCGTTATCGTTCGTCTCGCCGCCAGTAAGCAGCACGTGCCAGCGTGTCCATTTCGCTCCTGATGCAATTTTTTTGTTAAATTTACTACAAATTCATAACGCCAAACTGTGAGCCATGACCATGAATGAAATAAAACGTCCTCTGGGAATCACCGATGTGGTGCTGCGCGATGCGCATCAATCCCTGTTTGCCACGCGCTTGCGCTTGGACGACATGCTGCCCATTGCCGAAAAGTTGGATAAAGTCGGCTACTGGTCGCTGGAAACCTGGGGCGGTGCCACCTTCGATGCGTGTATCCGTTACTTAGGGGAAGACCCGTGGGAGCGTATTCGCGCCCTTAAAGAGGCGATGCCCAACACGCCCCAGGCTATGCTGCTGCGCGGCCAAAACCTGCTGGGCTACCGCCACTACGCTGACGATGTTGTCGATAAGTTTGTTGAGCGCGCCAAGACCAATGGTGTCGATGTGTTCCGCGTATTTGATGCCATGAACGACCCGCGCAATTTAGAGCGCGCTATTAAGGCAGTGCGTCAGGTGGGCGGCCATGCGCAGGGTACCATTTCTTACACGGTGAGCCCGGTACATACCCTGGATAGCTGGGTAGATCTTGCCAAGACCATTGCCGCAATGGGGGCAGATTCGCTGGCTATCAAGGATATGGCGGGGCTACTCACACCGTATACGGCGTATGACTTGGTCACGCGTCTTAAAAAAGAGCTCTCCATTCCTGTCCACCTGCACTGTCACGCGACGACCGGCTTATCGACCTCGACCATTTTGAAAGCGGTCGAGGCAGGGGTCGATAACGTCGATACCGCCATCTCCTCCATGTCGATGACCTACGGCCACAGCCCGACGGAGTCCGTGGTGGCCATGTTGAAAGATACCGACCGCGACACCGGCTTGGACTTGGAGCTGCTGGAAGACATCGCTGGCTACTTCCGCGAAGTGCGTAAAAAATACGCCGCCTTTGAAGGCTCGCTGCGCGGTATCGATTCGCGCATTTTGGTGGCCCAGGTGCCCGGCGGCATGCTCACCAACATGGAGAGCCAGTTGAAAGAGCAGGGCGCTGGAGACAAGCTGGATGACGTACTGAGTGAAATCCCCCGCGTTCGTGAAGACCTCGGGTTCATTCCGCTGGTGACCCCTACGTCACAAATCGTGGGCACCCAAGCGGTCATGAACGTCATGATGGGCGAGCGCTACAAGTCAATCTCCAAAGAGGTGCAGGCGCTGCTGAAAGGAGAATACGGCGCTGCCCCGGCACCCTTTAATGCCGAATTGCAAAAGCGTGTGCTGGAGGGTGGTGAGCCAATTACCTGCCGCCCGGCAGACAACCTCTCCCCGGAAATGGACAAGCTTGCCGCCGAGCTGAAAGAGAAAGCCAGCGCCGAGGGCATTCGCCTTGCCGAGGGCGAGCGGGAAGTGGATGACGTGCTGACCTATGCGCTGTTCCCGCAGATTGGTTTGAAATTCCTCAAGAACCGCGACAACAAAGACGCTTTCGAGCCTGCGCCCCAAGCCGCTCAAGCGTCGACACCGGCCAAAGCAGACGCCGCTCCTGCCGCCGCACCGAGCGCTGGCGGTGGCCCGGAAACCTATACCGTGAAGCTCAACGGCAAGGCGTACGTGGTCGAGGTGTCAGAGGGTGGCGAGATCGGCAATATTGAGGAGCAGCCCGCCGCACAGCCTGAGGCTGACACCCCTGCGTCTAGCGGTGTCAGCATCGACGCACCGCTGGCGGGTAACATCTTCAAAGTGAACGTGCGTCCAGGTGATCAAGTGGCCGAAGGCGACGTCGTGATCATTCTCGAAGCCATGAAGATGGAAACCGAAGTGCGTGCCAGCAGCGCCGGTACGGTATCGAAAGTCAACGTCAATGAAGGCGATAGCGTTGCCGTTGGCGATGCGCTGATCGAGCTTTAAGGGCCTCTCGGAATGGATAAACTAATCACTTTATGGGAAGGCTCCGGGCTTTATAACCTAGAGCTTGGCCAAGCGGTGATGATCCTTGTAGGGCTTGGCTTGCTCTACTTGGCGATTCACAAGAAGTTCGAGCCGTTGCTGCTCGTGCCGATTGGGTTTGGTGGCATTCTCGCCAACATTCCCGAGGCGGGCCTTGCGATTTCGGCGCTGGATCAAGCGATCGAAGTCGCCAAGCCCGCCGTGCTTCAGCAAATGGCTACCGCGCTGGGAGCCACACTCGACCCCTTGGCCGGTGTCGAGGGCTGGCGCGACACCCTCAAGGCAATTGCCCACGACTCGGCGGCGCCGGATCAACTGCGCGCCGCGAAAGATATTGCGGTGAGCGTCGGCTACAGCGACGGCATGCTTTATAACTTCTACAAGGTAGCCATTGGCTCTGGTATCGCGCCGCTACTGATCTTCATGGGCGTAGGGGCGATGACCGATTTTGGCCCGCTGCTGGCCAATCCGCGTACGCTGTTTTTAGGGGCGGCGGCGCAGTTCGGTATCTTTGCCACGTTGTTTGGGGCGGTGCTGCTGACCTCCATGGGCATCATGGATTTCTCGCTCAATCAGGCGGCAGCGATTGGTATTATCGGCGGGGCAGATGGCCCGACGTCGATCTACGTCTCCAGCGTGCTGGCACCTGAGTTACTAGGGGCGATTGCCGTCGCGGCGTATGCTTACATGGCCCTGGTGCCATTGATCCAACCGCCGATCATGCGCCTTCTGACCACTGAAAAAGAGCGCAAGATCACCATGACGCAGCTGCGTCCGGTCTCCAAGCTCGAAAAAGTGGTCTTCCCTCTGATGCTGTTGATTGCCGTGGCGCTGTTTCTGCCGGATGCAGCACCACTACTGGGCATGTTCTGTTTCGGTAACCTGATGCGCGAGTGTGGCGTAGTGGAGCGTCTTTCCGATACGGCGCAAAATGCGTTGATCAATATCGTGACGATCATTCTCGGCCTGTCGGTGGGGTCTAAGCTAATGGCCGATAGCTTCCTAGCGTTCGAAACCCTAGGGATTCTGGGGCTGGGAATCGTGGCCTTCGGCATTGGGACTGCTGCCGGGGTGTTGATGGCCAAGCTAATGAACGTGGTTAGCAAAATGCCCATCAACCCGTTGATTGGGGCGGCAGGGGTGTCTGCCGTGCCGATGGCCGCGCGCGTGGCGAATAAAGTTGGACTGGAAGCGAACCCGCACAACTTCCTGCTGATGCACGCTATGGGGCCCAACGTGGCCGGGGTGATCGGCTCGGCGGTCGCCGCCGGTGTGATGATCAAGTACCTAGGCTAATCGGCCGTTAGAGCGCTGCCTATCTGAAACGTGGCTTATCGAGCAGGGCTCGTGTAAGCCGCGTTTTTTCATGCCCGCCGCGGTTCGACGGCGGTTTTGAGGCGGTTTTCTAGGCCGCTGATATCCAACTCCACATCCCGCGGCCAGCCAATGGTCAGGCGCACGCCGTCGCCATCGTAGTCTGCCTGCTGCACGGGCAGCGCCTGCTCGTCGCACCATGCGCGCGCTTGCGCTTCGTGGGCGAAGCTGACCTTCAACCGATAGCTGTCCCGCTCGATGACTTCCCGGGTGGGCAGCGTTTCCAAGCCGGCTTTGACGGCCTGAGCATAGGCGCGGGCCAGCCCGCCAGTGCCTAACTTGGTGCCGCCAAAGTAGCGAATCACCACGCAACCGATTTCGCCGATCTGGCTGCCTTGAAGTGCCTGGAACATGGGGCGTCCGGCGGTGCCGCCCGGTTCGCCATCATCAGAAAAGCCAATATGGGTTTGCTCGCCAGGAGGGCCAGCAATGAAGGCCGTACAGTGATGGCTGGCGTTTGGGTGAGCAGCTTTGGCCGCTTGAAGCAGCGTATCGAAAGCGTCAGGGGTGGGGGCATGGCACAGCCAAGCCAAAAATTGGCTTTTCTCGACGTCGATGTCGGCGGTGTGCCATGTACCAAGGGCTAAATCAGGGACTCGAAAACGCAACGAGGGCTCCCGGCAGGGTGGGTGACCAATTAGTGATGCTGGGTTTCCGTGGTGTGTTGGGCCACGCCCATTACCATGCCCAGCACCTGAATGTCACAATTATGCAGGAATAGGTCCGGTATGGCTGCATCTTCCGGCCATAAATGGATACCCAAGCGGCTAATGGAGAGCTGCTTAAGCGTCACTTCGCGCTGGTTGATCGTCGCAACGGCGGTCTCTTGATGGGCGTCGTGCTGGTGACGGTGAATGATGATGACATCGCCGTCGAAGAGGTTGCAGTCGCGCATGCGGTCGCCGCGAATACGCAGGGCGTAGGTGTTGCGACGTGTGACGCGAGGGGGTGTGCACGCTTGACGCGCATGTGATGAGGCGCTGCGAGACGCTAGTGGGGTAGGCGTCGATGGCGCTACCGGTTGAGACAGCGTCTGAGAGGGTACGTAAGAAGGAACCTGAGACGTTACCCTAGAGGGTAGGCAGATCGTCATAGTGTGTTCTCCCATGCAGCGCCCGTTGTCGAGGCGTTTGATTGAGGCAATACCTGTTGTTTTATTCTGTGGTGTCTATTCATACAGTGTTTACAGTATAAGCCTGTTTTTGCATACAGTGCTAGTCCTGTCTTTTGCAGGACGCCTCCATGAGGTGCTTAAGAAAGCATTGGTTTGGGGCACGCTGCGACCCAAGACCGCAGAGCCCGACTGGCGGGGAAGGGCCTTTCCGTGTAGAGTTCGACCCAAAATCAATGCGCCTGGAGTGTCTTTTGAGCCTGTGCCTGCAAGCCCGACAATTGGCCTGTGAACGCGACGACCGTTGGCTGTTTGAAGGGCTCGATCTCGATATCCAATCGGGTGAGATCGTGCGCATCGAGGGCCCAAACGGCAGCGGCAAAACGACGCTGCTAAAAATACTCTCAGGGCAATTAACCGATTACCGTGGCGAGCTTTTCTGGAATGGCGCGCCCATGCGCCAAGCCCGTGAACATTTTCTCGCCAATTTGCTCTATTTAGGTCATGCCCCCGGTGTGAAGGCGGGTCTCTCGCCGCTGGAGAATTTAGCTTGGTATCAAGCGCTTAGCGGAGTAGTGGGCAGCGAGCCTGCACGGGAGGCAGCGCTGGCCGCCGTTGGGCTTACCGGTTTCGAGGACGTGCCTGCCGGTCAGCTGTCTGCCGGGCAACAGCGGCGTGTGGCGCTGGCGCGTTTGACCCTCACTCAGCGTGCGCTGTGGGTGCTCGACGAGCCTTTCACTGCCATCGATCGTCAAGGGGTGGCGGCGCTGGAGGCGCAGTTGGTGGCCCATGCGCAGTCTGGCGGCTGTGTGTTGGTGACCACGCACCATGCGCTGGCCGAGTCACCCGTGCTCAGGCGTATTCAGCTGGGGTAAGAAGGAGACAGCGTTGCAACGTTCACACGCTCCATTGAGCCCCCCCGAGGTGGCCATGCATGCCCCCCAGGGCGGTCTGCTGGTGGCCATCAAGGCCACGCTCAAGCGCGACCTCACCCTGATGCTGCGCCGTCGTGGCGAGGTGCTCAATCCGCTGGTGTTCTTTGCACTGGTGATTACCCTATTCCCCATTGGGATTTCACCGGATCCAGCGCTGCTGGCAAGCATTGCGCCGGGGCTTTTATGGGTAGCTGCGCTGCTAGCTGCACTGCTCTCGCTGGATAGCCTGTTTCGCAGTGACTATGACGATGGCAGCCTCGAGCAATTACTACTGGCTCCCCAGCCGCTGGCGGCGCTGGGGTTGGCAAAAGTGGCGGTGCATTGGCTGCTGACCGGGCTGCCACTGGCGCTCATGGCGCCACTCTTGGGCATCATGCTGTCGCTTCCCGCAGGAAGCTACGCCGTGCTGTCGCTGTCGTTGGCGCTCGGTACGGCCAGCTTGAGTCTGATTGGCGCCATCGGGGCGGCATTGACGGTGGGGCTGGCGCGGGGCGGTGTGCTGCTCTCGCTGCTGGTGCTGCCGCTCTATATTCCAGTACTGATTTTCGGCGCAGGTGCCGTACAAGCCGCTATTTTTGGCGATGGAATGGCCGCTCATCTGGCGATTCTAGGGGCACTGCTGGCGCTAGCACTGATGCTGGCACCCTGGGCCATTGCGGCATCGCTGCGCATCAGCATCAACGGTTAGAGGACGGGAACACCATGTGGGCCTTTATCAACAAACTAAGATCACCCAAATGGTTCTATGCCATTAGCGCCAAACTGCAACCGCTTTTTTGGGTAGCGGCAACGCTGTTGCTGCTGGTCGGCACCGTTTGGGGGCTCGTCTTTGCGCCTGCGGATTATCAGCAGGGTAATAGCTTTCGCATCATTTATGTCCACGTTCCCGCCGCGTTTCTAGCCCAGTCCATTTTCGTCTCCATGGCCGTCTCTGGGCTTGTGTTCATGGTCTGGAAAATCAAAGTGGCGGATATGGCCGCTACCGTGATGGCCCCGCTGGGCGCCGCGATGACATTCGTGGCCCTTTTTTCGGGCGCAGTATGGGGCGTACCGACCTGGGGAACCTGGTGGATGTGGGACGCACGTCTTACGTCCATGCTGATACTGCTGTTTCTTTATCTGGGCGTGATTGCGCTGCGCGGTGCCTTTAGCAGCCGCGATAGCGGCTCGAGGGCCGCCTCGGTGCTGGCGATGGTGGGCGTCATCAATATTCCGATCATCAAATACTCCGTGGATTGGTGGTACACCCTGCACCAGCCCGCCACCTTTACGATTACCGGCCGCGCTGCCATGACCATGGATATGTGGGCGCCGCTGCTCATCATGGTGTTGGGCTTTTACAGCTTTTTCATTGCGCTCACGCTGATGCGCACGCGTAGCGAAATTCTGCGTCGTGAAGCCAACAAGCGCTGGGTGCGCGAGCTTGCCGAGGAGACGAACTAATGGCCTTTTCCTCGCTGAACGAATTTTTTGCCATGGGCGGTCACGCGGTTTACGTGTGGGCTGCCTGGGGAGTCACTGCGCTATTGATGCTGGTCATCGTGTGGCATGCCCGCCAGGAGCGCCGCCAGCTACTTCACGCGGTCAAGCGCCGGGTGCGTCGGGAAAACGCCCAGCGCCAGTCGTCGTATGCGCAGTCTTTGCAAGAGCCAGTTACCTCTGCTCAGAAGGACGTTCACCATGACGCCTAAACGTAAACAGAAACTGTTTGTCATCTTGGGACTGCTGTCGCTCACCGCTATTGCGGTGGGGCTCACCCTGTATGCGCTGCGCGCCAACATCAACCTCTTTTTCAGCCCGGTACAAATTGCTCAGGGCGATGCCCCCATGGAGCGCCAAATTCGCGCGGGCGGCATGGTCAAAGAGGGCTCGGTCTCCCGCGACCCGGAAAGTCTGGACGTCGAGTTCGTGGTGACCGACTACGTGGACGATCTAGAAGTGTACTACAGCGGTATTCTGCCGGACCTGTTCCGTGAAGGGCAGGGCGTGGTGGTGGTTGGCGAACTGCAGGCCGATGGCCGACTCTACGCCGATAAGGTGCTGGCACGCCACGATGAAAACTACATGCCGCCCGAAGTGGCGCAGGCATTGGAAGAAGCAGGCTACTCCCCGGCAGACTTTCAAGCGAAAGCCGCCAAAGTGGGCAAGCGCCTAGAGCAGGAAGGCTCCCCAGAAGGAAGCGACTATTAACGGCTGCACGCACGCTGTGCGATAAAGCCTGATGCTAATTCGGAGCACCCATGTTGATTAAGATCATTCCTGAAATCGGCCACTTTGCCCTGGTCATCGCGCTACTCATGGCGGTGGTTCAGGCGGTGATGCCGCTTGCCGGGGCTGCCACGCGTCGCCCGCTGTGGATGGCCTATGGTCGTCCCATGGCCATCGGCCAATTCCTGTTTGTAACCATTGCCTACCTCTGCTTGACCGCCAGCTACATGCTGGACGATTTCAGCGTGGCTAATGTCGCTAACAACTCCAACTCCCTGCTGCCCTGGTACTACAAATTCAGCGCCGTGTGGGGTAACCATGAAGGCTCGGTGCTGCTATGGAGCTTGATGCTGGCGGGTTGGGGATTCGCGGCATCGGTCTTCTCGGGCGACTTGCCCCGCGACATGGTGGCCAGGGTGCAGGGCATTATGGGCATGGTGTGTGTGGGCTTCTTGCTCTTCATTTTGATGACCTCCAACCCCTTCGAGCGCTTGCTGCCGAACATGCCGCAAGATGGCGCCGACTTGAATCCGCTGCTACAGGACTTTGGCCTGATCGTACACCCGCCGATGCTCTATATGGGTTACGTAGGTTTCTCGGTAGTGTTTGCCTTCGCCATCGCTGCGCTGTTGGGCGGGCGCCTGGACGCTGCCTGGACCCGCTGGGCACGGCCCTGGACCAACGTGGCCTGGGCATTTTTGACGGTCGGGATCGCGCTAGGTAGCTGGTGGGCCTATTACGAACTGGGTTGGGGCGGCTGGTGGTTCTGGGATCCAGTAGAGAACGCCTCGCTGCTGCCTTGGCTTACCGGCACGGCGCTGGTGCACTCGCTGGCGGTGACCGAAAAGCGCGGCTCGTTCAAGAGTTGGACGGTGTTATTGGCGATCTCGACGTTCTCGCTATCGCTGATGGGCACCTTCCTGGTGCGCTCGGGGGTACTGACGTCGGTTCACGCCTTTGCCAACGATCCCTCGCGTGGCTTCTTCATCCTGATGCTGCTGGCGATCACCGTCACGCTATCGCTGCTGGTGTTTGCACTGCGTGCACCGCGCGTCAGCCATAAAGTGGGGTTCAACTGGCTTTCGCGGGACTCCCTGCTGCTGATCAACAACATCCTGCTGGTCATCATGACCGTCACGGTGCTGCTGGGCACCGTATACCCGCTGATTCTGGACTCTTTGGGGCTGGGTAAAATCAGCGTAGGTCCCCCTTACTTCAATGCACTATTCGTACCACTCACCGTGGTGATGTGTGTCTTCATGGGGCTGGGTCCAGTGGCGCGCTGGAAAAGCATGAGTGGCCGTGAGCTATGGCGTAAGCTGGGGTTAGCCGCCGCTGCGGCTCTCGTGTTAGGCATTATCCTGCCGTTGATCTATGGCGGCGAATGGAATTTATGGGTGTCATTGGGAATCGTGTCGGCGCTATGGATCGTGCTGCCCATGGTGCGCGACCTCTTCGACAAGACCCGCCACGCCAGCTCGATGTTGGCGGGGTTGCGTAAGCTTTCGCTCTCTTACTGGGGCATGGTGCTGGGCCACGTGGGCATCGCGGTGACCATTCTAGGCGTTGCCGTGGTCTCGAACTACAACATCGAACGCAACGTGCGCATGTCGCCGGGCACCACCGTGGAAGTGGCGGGCTATCAGTTCACCATGACGGAACTCACCAACCGTCGTGGCCCCAACTTCCTGGCCGATACTTCGATCATTCAGGTACAGCGCGGGGACGAGGGACGCAGCTTCGTGATGCGCCCCGAGAAGCGCCTTTACCTCGCCACCGGCATGCCCATGACCCAAGTTGCGCTGCGCCCTGGTTTGTTCCGCGACCTCTATGTCGCCATGGGCGAAGACTTGGGCGATGGCAGCTACGCCATGCGCGTCCAGTACAAACCGTTCGTACGCTGGCTGTGGCTGGGTGGCCTCCTCATGGCCTTTGGCGGCGTTCTAGCCGTTGTGGATAAACGCTATCGTCGTGCCGCGAGTCGCCAGACAGCTCCCGCCCGGACGGATCGTTCGTCGTCTCAGGAGGCTATGGTATGACACGACGCCTGCTGCTTTTACTCCTGCCGATTGGCTTTCTCGGTATCGCGCTGTTTCTGTACCAAGGGTTGGGGCGCGATCCGTCGCAGCGTGACTCTGCGCTGATGGCACGTGAGTTTCCCGTATTCGAAGCCACCACGCTACGCGATGCTGATCGCCAAGTGGATCAAACGCTGATGATGGGGGAGGTCACGCTGGTCAATGTCTGGGGTGAGTGGTGCCCTGCATGTAAGCAGGAGATGCCCCAGCTTTTAGAGCTCGCCGATCACGGCATTCGTATGGTCGGCATCAACTACCGGGACACCCGTGAAAAGGGGCTAGAGTTTTTGAGCGAGTTCGGTGACCCGTTCGAGGTCAACGTGTTCGACCCCGAGGGCAGCCTGGGTTTCGACCTCGGTGTTTATGGCGCGCCTGAGACGTTTTTGGTGGATGCCGCAGGCGTGATCCGATACCACCATAAAGGATACGTGTCACCTGAAGACGTTCGTGAGCGCATCCTGCCGGAGGTAGAAAAATGGCGTTAATGCGTTGGGTGTTCGCCGTGATGTTGCTGGTACTGTCGAGTAGTGTCGTGGCGGCCGGCATCGAGATTCGCGAATTCGATGATCCGGTCATGGAGCAGCGCTATCGCGATCTGACGTCTTCGATGCGCTGCCCGCTGTGTGAAAATCAGGCCATCGACGACTCGGATGCGCCGATCTCCGGTGACATGCGCGAGCGGGTCTATCAGCTGCTTCAAGATGGTCAGTCCGATATCGAAATCATCAATCACATGGTGCAGCGTTTTGGGGAGTACATCCTCTACAACCCGCGCCTGGAAAACCGCACCTACCTGCTGTGGGGGCTGCCCATCGGTCTGTTCGTCCTCGGCACGCTCGTGGTCGTACTGATGGTGCGTGCTCGACGGAATGCGTCTGCGAAAGCGTTGAGCGCCGAAGAGCGCGCCCGCTTGGATGCTCTGATCAACCGCGAGAGGTCTTCATGACACCGCTCTGGATAGCGATTGCACTACTGTTATTGCCTGCGCTATGGCTGCTGATTGCCCCCATGCGCGGTGCCCGCGTTCTGCGCGACCAGCTAGATCACTTTGAAGCCAACGATACGTCTGCCGAGCAGAACGTGGCGATTTTCCAGCGTCGCATGGCGTCCCTGGAAGCGGCACGCGAGCGTGGCGACATCGACGACGCTCGTTTTAATGAAGATCGTCTAGAGCTAGAGCGCAGCCTGCTGGAAGACACCGCCACTCAAACCAAGCAGCCGCTGAAAGCTGCGAGCGCTGGACGGCTGGTGGTGCCGCTGGTCATGGTGGCCGTGGTCGGGGCGAGCACGTTTTGGTACCAGCAAAACGGCGCGGAAGGTGACCTGACGCTGTACGCTATCCAGCAGGAGGTCAGAAACGATCCGGAAGGCTCGCTGATGATGTTCCTGGAGAGGATGGAAGCCGAAGCGGAGCGCCAGCCCCACAATCCCAACGTGTGGAGTTCGCTGTTTCCACTCTACCGGGATACCGGTCAGCCTGACAAAGCGGTCGATGCGCTGGAGCGCTTGATCGCCATCGAAGGGCGCATTCCGCCGCTGCTCGCTCAGTTGGCGCAGCTCCGCTTCTTCATGGCCGAGCGGGAGTTAACGCCCGAGGTACAGGCGCTGGTCGATGAAACGCTTGAATTAGACCCCCGTCAGCCGACCGTGTTGGGGCTTCTGGGCATTCACGCCTTCGATAATGGTGATTATGAAACGGCCATCGACCGTTGGCGCCGTGCCGTTGCCAATATTTCAGACCCAGAGACGGCTGCTTCCCTACGTGATGGTATCCGTGTGGCCCAAGAGCGCATGGGCGTTGCACCGGAGTCACCTGCCGCCGCTCAGGGCCAAGGCGTGCGGGTGAGCGTCTCGTTGGATGAGGCGCTGGCAGACCGTGTCAGCGACGATGCGACGGTGTTCATTACCGCGCGGGACATCGACGGCGAGCTGCCGCCGCTGGCGGTGACCCGCGCTCGGGTCTCTGAGCTGCCGATGACCGTGGTGCTGGACGACGCCGCTGCCATGTCGCCGCAAGCGCAAATCTCCCAGGTGCGTGAAGCGCGCCTGGTGGTGCGTGTCTCGGAATCTGGGCAGGCCACGCCGCAGCCTGGGGATCTGTTTGGCGACGTGGAGAGCGTCAGCGTCGGCCCCATTCGCGAAGACGATACCGCCAATGTCGTTATCAACCGTGTTTTTGAATAACCACCACGTAAGCTACCGCTGCTAAGGGTCGCAATGCGCTTAACCTCTATACGTCTCGTTGGGTTCAAGTCCTTTGTCGATCCGGTCACCGTGCCCTTCGATGGCAACATGACGGCCATCGTTGGGCCCAACGGCTGTGGTAAATCCAATATCATTGACGCCGTACGCTGGGTGATGGGGGAGTCCTCTGCCAAAACCCTGCGTGGCGAGTCGATGGCCGACGTCATTTTCAATGGTTCTACCGGGCGCAAGCCGGTCGGACAGGCGTCCATCGAGTTGAAGTTCGATAACCGTGAGGGCGGTATGGGCGGTTTGTACGCCCAGTACGCTGAAATTGCCGTCAAGCGCCTAGTCACCCGGGATGGCCAGTCCAACTACTTCTTCAACGGCCAGAAGTGTCGTCGCCGGGATATCGCCGACCTGTTCATGGGCACTGGTCTGGGTCCGCGCTCCTACGCCATCATCGGCCAGGGGATGATCTCGCGGTTGATCGAAGCGCGACCGGACGACCTGCGTGCCACCCTCGAAGAAGCCGCGGGGATCTCCAAGTACAAAGAGCGTCGTCGGGAAACCGAAAACCGCATGCGACGTACTCAGGAGAACCTGGAGCGCCTGGACGATATTCGCGAAGAGCTGGACAAGCAGCTCGAACGTCTCAAGCGCCAAGCGGAAGCCGCCAAGCGTTACCAAGAACTCAAGCAGCAGGAGTATCGCTTGAAAGGCGAGCTGGCGCTGCTGCGCGGCCGTACCCTGCGGGCCGAGCAGTCTCACCAAGAGAGCCGCGTGCGCGAGCTGGAAATTGCCGTCGAGAAAGACGTGTTTGGCGTTCGCCAGTGCGAAACCCGCCTGGAGCAAGCTCGCGAGCAGCATGATGAGCTGGCCGACGTGCTGGACCGCCACCAGCAGCAGTTTTATGAAACCACCACGCGCATTGCCCGCTTAGAGCAGGATCAAGCCCACCGCCGCAGCCGCGAAGCACAGCTGGCCAACGACATTGCCACCGCCCGCAGGGATCTCGACGAGCAGCGCCAGGTCAGCGAGGGCGACCAAGAGCGGCTCACGGTGATCGACGAGCGCTTTGAAGAGTTGCTGCCCGAGCACGAAGCGTTGGAAGAGCAGCTCGAGATGCTCGAGCAAACCCTGGCCGACGCAACGCCAGCGTTAGAGGCCGCCGAACAGCAGTGGGCCGACGCCGAAAACCGTTGGCGCGAAGCCAGCCGTGACGCCGACCGTAGCCAAGATCAACTGCGCGATTTAGAGCAGCGCATTGCCCGTTTGCAGGCCGAGGGGCAACGCCGCCGCCAGCAGCGCGACGAGCTGGCCGATATGACGGCGCTACAACAAGAGCATGCTGACCACCAAGCACGTTTGGAAGACGCCGACCAGCGTGCCAACACGTTTCAAGTGGAGCGTGAGCAGTGGCAGCAGCGCTATAGCGATGCCAAACGCGCCTATCAGCACGCCGTGGCCGAGCGCGATGCGCAGCGCGCTGCATTAAGCCAGCAGCAGGGCGAACTCGCCTCACTGCAGGCACTAATGGATGCCGCCTTAGCCGATCACGACCCCCAGCTAAGCGACACGCTGGCCGCTCATGGCCTCGCCGATGCGCCCCGCTTGGGTGAAGCCATCGCGGTTAGCCAAGGCTGGGAACGGGTCATTTCCTGGTTGCTTGCCCCCTGGCTCAACGCCCGGCTGGTAGCCGCTCATCAGCTTCAGGCCCTCCCCGAAGCGCTGGCGACGGCGTGGTGCTTGATCGATCAAGCACCGCCTTCCACAGCCACGGCGGGCGCAGGCCATCGCCTCAGCGATTTGGTGAAAGGCGCGGGCGCGCTGACGGAGTGGTTGGCGAGTATTCACTACGTCGGTACTGCTGACGCGGCCGAAGCGTTGCTGCCTACGCTTGCTCCCGGTGAGAGTGTGGTCAGCCAAGACGGCGTATGGCGCGGGCGTGGCTGGCTGCATCAGCAATCCAATGGCGAAGGCGTCGATGCGCTACTGGTCACTCGTCGTCGCTTCGAGGAGCTGTTCACCGAGCGCGAACGAGCAGAAGCCGCGCTGGTCTTGCTAGATGAGCAGTGCGATGTCGCTAGTGAAACGATCGACACGTTGGAACTGACCCGTGAGCAGCAGGCGGAGCAGGAGCGCGACCATGCCGCTACCCGCCAACAGCTAGCGGTGCAGGAGCAGCGGCTTGCCCAGCGCCTGGAGCATTTATCCAGCCGCGCGACGGAGCTGGACGACGAGTTATCGCAACTGCAAGAGGACGAGGCGGAGTTAACGCTTACTTTAGAAGAGCAGCGCGCCCGTTGGCATACGGCCATGGAGCAGTTGGAGGAAGCCGCGCAAGCGCGAGAAACCAGCGCCGAGCAGCGCCAACGTCAGCGTGAGCAGCGTGAGCAGCTCAACCAGCAGCATGCCCCGCTCAAGGCGCGTCAGCAGGCGTTGGCACTGGAGCGCGAGCGCTTAAAAGCCGAGCGTGAAAGCCTGCGCGCTCAGCAAGCCCGTTCAAGCGATACCGAAGAGCGCCTCTCGCTGCGTATTGCCGAGTTGGAAGAGTCTCGCGAAATGCTGGTCGAGCCCGATGAGCTGGCAACCGAAGAGCTCGAAGAGCTGCTGCACCAGCGCGAACAGCAGGAGCGGCGGCTCAACGAGACGCGCCAGCAGGCTCAAACCTTGGCCGAGCAGCTGCGCAACGACGAACTAGCCCGCCAGCAGCACGAGCGCAATTTGGAGCAGAGCCGCGAACAGCTACAGCAGCGCCGTATGGAGGTGCAGGCGCTGGCGCTCAAAGCCGCCACCCAAGACGAGCAGTTAGCGGAACTGGGGCACGATGCCGACGCGCTCGCCGCTACTCTGCCCAGCGATGCCAGTGAGCCAGCGTGGCAAGAGCGCTTGGAGAGCACCTCGGAAAAGATCCGCCGACTGGGGGCGATCAACCTCGCCGCGATCGAGGAGTACGACCAGCAGGCCGAGCGGCGTAATTACCTCGAAGCCCAGCATGCTGAGCTTTCCGAAGCGCTCGACACGCTGGAGCGGGCGATCAAACGGATCGACCAAGAAACCCGCGTGCGTTTCCGGGAAACGTTCGATCAGGTGAACAACGGGTTGCAAACCCTCTTTCCTCGCGTATTTGGCGGTGGGGCGGCGTGGTTGACGCTCACCGGTGACGATTTATTGGAAACCGGCGTGGCCATCATGGCTCGCCCGCCGGGCAAGAAGAACAGCACCATTCACTTGCTGTCAGGGGGCGAGAAAGCACTGACCGCGCTGTCGCTGGTGTTTGCCATCTTCCAACTCAATCCAGCCCCGTTTTGTATGCTGGACGAAGTCGATGCGCCACTGGATGACGCCAACGTGGGCCGCTACGCCAAGCTCGTTAAAGAGATGTCGGAAAGCGTGCAGTTCATCTACATCACTCATAACAAGATCGCCATGGAAGCCGCCGAGCGCCTGATGGGGGTCACCATGCAAGAGCCAGGTGTCTCACGGCTGGTGTCCGTGGGGATCGATGAAGCGGCAGAACTGGTCGAGTAGGGGGCATGGTTCGAGACGATATTGGGCGCGGCTTCCCAAGAGTTTCCTTATTTGCTCGTGTCATGTGCCGAGCGCTGCTAGTGAGCGTGTGATAATACCTAGCGTCAATCAGGTCGTTGAGCATTAAGTCTTTTAATAACAGTAGGTTGCTGACAATGAGCCTGGGCGGCTCGAGGTGGGAGTAGGCGCCCGCATGGAAGCGTTACTGTTACGTTAAGTCTGCCCAGCCTGCCGTCGAAAGCGCAAAGGATTAATAAGAAACTAGCGATAGTGAATAACATTCACTAGCATAACGTTTAAATAGAGTGATTGAAGCAGGTAGTGGCTTCCCCTTGCAGGGTGTGTTCAAACACTGTTTAAAGAGATGAAATAACGCGCTGGGCACTTTTGCTGGTTGATAAGGTCGAAAAATTCGCCTAAAAAACGCTCATAGCGGCGCAAACGTGTGAAAATCAGCAAAAGTTGGCTCTTTTCGTAGTAACCGCGCTATGCTTGGTGCTAAATATCGTTTTATAAGAAGGTTCCCATATTCTGGCGTAGTGTAAGCACTGCGCTTAGTAACCGGTTAGATGACCCATGGAATGCTCGACATGGAATTAAGAGAGTGGTTAATCATTCTAGGACTGGCTCTGGTTTCGCTGATCGTTGTTGACGGCGTGCGTAGGCTCCAGCGTCAGCGTCGTGTGCCCCGGCTAGACCAAGCGGTAAAAGATTTGCCTACCGCGAAGTTGGAAGAGTTAGACGACGAGGCGAAAGAAGCCGAGATCAATTGGGAACTGCCCAATGGCGGTGCTCGGGTCGTCAAACCCGCCGACTATAGCGGGCTGGGGCAAAAGCCCAAACTCAAACGCCAAGAGCACCCTGGCCCTTCCAAAGTGCTGTCGGATTTCCGTCGTTCGTTCAGTAAGCCCTCTAGTAAAACCACGTCTCGTCCCGAGCCTGCTGCCCCCGCGCCTGCCGAACGGCATGCGGCAACTCAAGAAGTGAAACCAGACCTCCGTCGCGAGCCGAGTGTGTTTGCCAAAGACGACGCAGAGGTAACGGCACCCGCACCGTCTGTGGCTGTCGATGCAGAGCCGACCCAGCCAATGCCTGCGGCGACTCAGCCAACGCCTGCGGCAACCGCAACGCCTGACCCCGTCAAGGCCTCCAGCAGCGCACCTGCCATGAGCGCTTCGGCCGAAGAGCCCGCTGTAACTGCACCGGCCGATGAGCTGCCAGCCACCCAGCCTGACATACCTAAGACAGCCGAAGCGCCCGCAGCGAAAGAAGCCGCGGACGATGAGCCGACACCGACTCCTGAACCGGTGCTGCGCGCTGAGCCAGAGGACGCCGTTTTTGCCAAGCACGCCGCTGACGCCCCCAAACGTCGGCAACTGCGTGATGAGACCGTTGGCGACCGTGAGCTGGACGACAACGAAATCGACGAGTACCGCTTGGTCGATTTCGAAGGTATTGGACGCTCGTTCAAACGCCGCATCATCGAGCGCCGTAAAGAGAGAGCGATCAAAAAGGCCGAGAAAGCCAAACGCGCCGAAGCATTAGCCAAGCAGAAGGCCGAGCGTAAAGCGCTGGAAGCCGAACAGCGCCGTGAAGCCAAGCAGGCTGCTGAAGCGGAAAAAGCACGTATCGCACAAGAGAAGGCTCAAGCCCGGGAGGCCGCTGCCTATGAAGCAGCCGCCCAACAGGAGGCCCCACAGTCGGCGCCCGTATGGGATGAATATGAGGACAGCGCACGACATTACGATGAGCATTACCAAGGCGTCGATGACGAGCTGGAAGCGACCTACGCTGCACAAGATAACGTGGTTCGCGCCCATCCGACCTTGGAAAAAGCGCTACGTCACGATGTGAACGGCGAGCACGCCAAAGAGACGTTGGCCAATGCCGACGAGATGGTGGTGATCAGCGTTCTTTCCCGTGACCCGGACGGGTTCGATGGCGGTAAGCTGCTCGAACTCATCATGGCATGCGGGCTGCGCTATAGCCGTACCATGGGCGTATTTCACCGTTTCGAAACGGAAAGCCCGGACAGCGAGCTGCAGTTCTCCATGGTTAACGTGCTCAAGCCCGGCACGTTCCCCATCGAAGAGATGGACGAGTTCGTGACACCCGGTATTACGTTCCTGATGCCGCTACCCGGCGCGGTGGATAGCTCTGCCGCCTTCGAGGCGATGGTAGAGACCGCCATGGTCGTCGTTCGCCATATGGGCGGTGAATTGAAAGACGAAAACCGTAGCGTGATGACGGCACAAACCATCGAGTTTGCCCGTCAGCGGGTGCATGAATTCGAACGTCGTCACCGTTTGCATCGCCAACTGCAGGCGCGTTAACCGCCACACTGCGCTGACACCCGCCTTCTTCTGGAAGGCGGGTGTTTTTGTTACTGAATACCCGTTTATCTGTCTTCGGAATCTCTGAATGAGTCAGCCTGACCCCACTCTGTTGGAAGAGATCAGCCGGCTGCGCGCCGATCTCGATGATGCCAATCACCGTTATTACGTGCTGGACGAACCCACGCTCACCGATGCGGACTATGACCGTAAACTGCAGCGCTTGAAACAGATAGAGAGCGAGCACCCCGAGCTGATCTCCCCCGACTCGCCCACTCAACGAGTCGGTGCCGCCCCGGCAGAGGGCTTCCCCGAAGTCGCCCACGCCATACCCATGCTGTCGTTGGATAACGCCTTTAGCCGTGATGACATCGCGGCCTTTGCCGAGCGCGTTGCGGAGCGTTTGGAGTGCCAAGCCAGTGAGATCGCGTTTAGCTGCGAACCTAAGTTGGATGGTGCGGCGGTGTCGCTGGTGTATGAGCAGGGCGTACTGGTCAGCGGCGCGACGCGGGGCGATGGCCGCACCGGGGAGGGCATCACCTCCAACCTGCGCACGCTGCGCTCGGTACCGCTCAAACTCATGGGCCAGCAGGTGCCTGAGTTACTGGAAGTGCGCGGCGAAGTGATCATGCGCCATGCCGGGTTCGAAGCCCTCAACGAGCGGGCCAGAGAGGAGGGCAGTAAGGTGTTTGCCAACCCGCGTAACGCCGCCGCCGGTAGCCTGCGCCAGCTCGATCCGCGCATTACGGCGACCCGCCCGTTGGAGTTTCACGCGTACCAAGCCGCCCGCTTGGAGCTCGACTTGGGCGACACCACCCACAGTACGCTGATGTCCCGTTTATCCACCTTGGGTTTTCGCACCAGTACAGAGCTCACCACGCTGCAAGGCCCCGACGCCGTCGCGGACTACTGCGAGCAGCTCGGTGCTAAGCGCGATCAGCTGGGCTACGACATCGACGGCGTGGTGATCAAAGTCGACGACCTGCGCCATCAGCGGGAGCTGGGCTTCGTTGCCCGCGCGCCGCGTTGGGCGGTGGCGTTCAAATTCCCCGCTCAGGAAGAGGTCACTACCCTAAACGACGTGGAGTTTCAGGTGGGACGCACCGGCGCCATTACGCCGGTCGCCCGGTTGGAGCCGGTCACCGTTGCCGGGGTGACGGTCTCGAATGCCACGCTGCACAATGCCGATGAGATTAGTCGCCTGGGCGTGATGATTGGCGACACGGTCGCGATTCGCCGCGCGGGCGACGTCATTCCTCAGGTCGTGCGCGTGGATGAAGAGAAGCGTCCGGCGGACGCCCGGGCGATCGTTTTTCCAGATCACTGCCCTGTGTGCGGTTCGGATAACGAACGTATCGAAGGCGAAGCCGTGGCCCGTTGCTCCGGTGGGCTGTACTGCGCCGCCCAGCGTAAAGAGGCGCTAAAACACTTCGCCAGCCGTAAAGCGCTGGATATCGACGGCCTGGGGGAGAAGCTGATCGAACAGCTGGTGGATCAGGCGTGGGTGAAAACCCCGGCCGATCTGTTCCACCTTGGCGTCGATCCGTTGAAGAGCCTGCCGCGCATGGGCGAAAAGTCCGCCACCAACCTGGTCAATGCACTGGAAAAAGCCAAGCAGACCACGCTGGCGCGGTTCATCTACGCGCTGGGCATCCGTGAGGTGGGCGAGGCCACGGCGGCCAATGTGGCCAATCACTTCGGTACGCTGCAAGCGTTACAAGAGGCCGATCTGGCGGCGCTGGAGGCCGTCAATGACGTGGGCCCCGTGGTGGCTGCGCATATCCACACCTTTTTCCGCCAGCCCCATAACTTGGAGACGCTGCAAGCGTTGATCGAAGCGGGCGTGACCTGGCAAGAGGCCGAGGTGACGCAAGGTCCCACGCCGCTGGAGGGGCAGACTTGGGTGCTGACCGGCACGATGGACAGCATGACCCGCGACGAAGGCAAAGCGCGGCTTCAAGCGTTAGGCGCCAAAGTGGCGGGCAGTGTCTCCAAGAAAACGACCTGCCTCGTGGCGGGCGAGGCAGCGGGTAGCAAACTCGCCAAAGCCGAACAGCTGGGGGTCGAGGTGATCGACGAAGCCACGTTCATCGAGCGCTTGGCCGCCTGGGAGCAGAGTGAATGAGCCGTTTTATCGAAGTCCCGGCGCGCATGCTGCCGCCGGACACCCTCACCGCGCTATTGGAAGCCTTCGTCACCCGCCAAGGGTATGACACCACCGATACCGGCGAAGGCATGAGCGGCTGGGTCGCCGAGCTCAAGCAGCAGTTGGAGCGTCACGAGCTGATCATTGCCCACGACCTAGAGCTCGAGATGACCGAGGTGATGACTCTCGCCCAGTGGCGCTCGTTTGGGCGAGAGCTGGCAGATGACGAGGAAGAGGGCGACTACTGAGCCCGCACCAGCGCGGTGATCAGCCGCCGCCCTGGATGAAGATGGTCCACCAGCGGCTGCTCGACGGGTAGAGGCTCATCGCAAAGGCGCGATGCAATGACTTCCGCACATAGCGGCGCGCTGGCCAGTCCTCGGGAGCCATGCGCGGTGGATATCCACAGCCCTGGGTAGTGTTCACCGGGGATGGACGGCACTTTCGAGGCATCCTTGCGCAGCACGGCATAGTCCCTCTGCCATGCCGCCGCGTTGGGCACCGGCCCCGCGTATGGGGTTTTATCGGGGCTGGCCGCCCGCACCGCAGCCCGGCCTTCCAGCGACTCTGGGCGTAATGAAACGCCGGAGGCCTCAAGCGCGGCCACCCACTCTGGTAGCGCCTGGCGCAGTTCGTCGATATTGCGCTGGTGCTCTTCGTCGATGACGTGGCTCGTCGCGTCGTTGGGAACGAAGCTCGCACCAAAGGTCAGTACGTTCTCGATGGGCGGCGACACATAGCCTCCCGCGCACACTACTTTATCCGGCGTCTGGGTGCCTTCTGGCAGCGTTAGCTCGCTGACCTGGCCCCGAACCTGCTGCAGCGGCAATTCGGCGGTTTGCGTAAACCGATTGGCCAACGACGCCGTGGCGATCACCACGTGGTCGGCCTGTAGCCTCTCTCCGTTGGCCAGCGTGACCTGCCATCTCGGTGTCTGTTCCGATGTCTGTGCCAGCCCGGTGACGTCGCCCTGCTGCACGGTAATGCGGGCGTGTTGCAACCACTGCTCGCAAAGCCGTTTTGGCCGTGCCCACCCCGCTTGTGGGTAGTAGAGCCCCTGGGAGGCCGAGACCGGCACGCCCGCCAGCTCGCTGAGTGTGGTGCCGGTGTGTGCCGACACGACGGAGGCGGGCAGCGGGTGATGGGCCATGAAGCGGCGTTGGCGCGAGGCCTCTTTATCGCTGAGCGCCAGCTGCACGACGCCGCACGGCTGCCAAAGCGGCGGCTCCTGTGGATGAGCCGCCGCCAGCTGACCAAACTGGCGCTGGCTATACAGAAGCCCCGCTAAATAGAACCGGCTCTGAAGGTTGGTATCTACCGCCAGCTTCACATAGAGCGCCCCCTGGCGGTTGCCGGAGCCGCCTGCGCCTGGTGCGTCGCGCTCGATGACCGTCACCCGTTTGCCGCGCTTGGCCAACGCCGCCGCCACGCTGCTTCCCGCTAGGCCCGCGCCGATCACCACCACATGGTGCGCGTCGTGGTGATTGGGGGACATGAACCAGGGCGTTGCGCTGCGCCGCGCATCGGTTGGGGGCGTTTCAATGCCACCAGCCAGCATCTCTCGCTTGCGGCCAAACCCCGGTACTTTCTGCCAGTGAAAGCCCGCCGCTTTCAGGCCGCGCTTGACGATGCCCGCGCAAGTAAAGGTGGCAAACGTCGCCCCCGGGCGAGACCGGGCGGCCATGGCCTCGAACAACTCGGGTTGCCACATATCCGGGTTTTTCGACGGTGCAAAGCCATCGAGAAACCAGGCATCCACTTGGCCGTCCAGCAGGTTGAGCCGTTCGGTGGTGTCGCCAAAGTGAAGGTCGAGGGTGACACGCTCGCTTAAATGTAAGCGGTGAATACCGCTGACCGCGTCAGGCCAGAGGGCACATAGCACCTGTGAATAACTCGCCAACGAGGGCCAGGCGCTGAGCGCGCGCGTCAACGCTTCCCGGCTTAACGGAAATTTTTCTGTGGATAACAGGTGCAGTCGCGCGTCGGCTGGAGCGTTCTGCTCGAAACAGGCCCACGCACAGAGCATATTGAGGCCAGTGCCAAAGCCCGTTTCGCCGATCACGAACGCCCGCGATGCCTGCCACGCCGCAAAGCGCTCTGGCAGCCGGTTCGCTCCCAAAAACACGTGCTCGGTTTCGGCACGGCCATCCTCACGGGAAAAATAGACGTCGTCGAAGGCGTCCGAGTGGGGTGATGTGTCGTTCCAAGTGAGCTGTGGGGCGCTCAATGCCGCCAGTGGCGGCAGGGTGGGAGCTTGAGCAGGGCGTTGTGTCACGCGGGCATCCGTGGGTAATGAATGGTTGGTTAAAAAATGATCAATTTGTTCATCGGGGCGCTATCTCTGGCTTATAGAAAAGCGTCCGCCGGGTTTTCACAGAGTTTTCCACAGGCTCTGTGAAAAAGCGGGCGGACCCTCCATACTCGCCCCAAAGCGTCAAGGCAAAACTTTTTTGAATGGCTTAACAATTACCTTGGCATAGATCCCTGCGATGATGTAAGGATCGGCGTCTGCCCATGCCTGCGCCTCTTCTAAACTGTCGAATTCCGCCACGACCAAGCTGCCGCTAAAGCCTGCATCGCCGGGGTTATCGGCATCGATGGCGGGATGTGGGCCTGCCAAAATGAGCCGCCCCTCGTCGCGCAGTGCTTCCAGACGCGCAAGGTGGTCAGGGCGAGCCGCCAGGCGGCGTTCTAGGCTGTTGGCAACGTCTTCGCTGATAATGGCATAAAGCATGGGGATAACTCCTTGAAGGCAGGGGACGTGGCGACGTTGTCGCCAAGGTCAATACATTGACCGCACCCCGGTTAGCGCGCACCATGGCGAGCCTGTTCGTGTTGTACACGCCTATTCTGACAAACTCGCCACACGGCGTCATGCTAATGCCACTACTTCCTAATGCTCTTGCGACGGCACTGCCCGCCGCCTTCGAAGCCGACCAGCGTTACACGGTGGATTTGCACATGCACTCGACCGCTTCCGATGGTGCGCTCTCGCCTACCGAGCTGGTCGCGCTGTGTGCCGAACGCGGTGTCACCCACCTCTCCTTGACCGACCACGACACCATGGCGGGGGTGGCGGAAGCGAGCATCGCCGCCCAGCAGCAGGGGCTCTGCCTAGTGCCTGGGTGCGAGTTATCCACCCGCTGGCAGGGCATCGGCATTCACGTGGTCGCGCTGCTGCCGGGTGGCTTGCAGGGGCCGATGGTCGAGGGGTTGGAGCGCCAGCGCGACGCGCGCATCCAGCGTGCCGACGTGATCGCCGCAAGATTAGAAAAGATGGGGCTGCCCAATGCGCTGGAAAAAGCCCGCGCCCAGGCGGGCAGCGATCGCCCGCTCGGGCGGCCCGATTTTGCCCGGGCGCTAGTGGCGGAAGGCGTGGTGGCCGACTGGGCCGGTGCGTTCAAGCGCTATTTGGGTAGCGGCAAGAAGGGCGATGTCAAAGCCCACTGGCCGGAGATCAGCGAAGTGGTGGGTTGGGTCGTGGCGTCTGGCGGGGTGGCCGTGCTGGCTCATCCGCTACGCTACGGGCTCACTCGGCGCAAACGCGGTCTGCTAATGGATAGCTTCATGGACGCCGGAGGCCAAGGGGTGGAGCTAGTGAGCGGACAGCAAAACCCGGACACCACCCGCGACCTTGCGCGCCAGCTCGTCGAACGCGAGCTATACGCCTCACTGGGTAGCGACTTCCACTTTCCCGGCAGCCATGCCGCCCCCGGCAGCATGAGCCCGGTACCCCGTACCGCCGCGCCGCCGATTTGGCAGCATCCTCGCTTGGCTCATCTGCGCGATGCCCCCAGTGGCATGCTGGCCCGTGGGTGCTAAGCGGTTGAATCAGCTACGCTGAAGAGAACACTCTCACTTCTGCCGACTAGGAGTCATCGATGAGCCAATACTTTCAGATACATCCGGAAAACCCGCAAAAGCGGCTGATCGATCAAGCCACCGAGATCATTCGCAAAGGCGGCGTGGTGGCGTACCCCACGGACTCGGGCTATGCGCTGGGTTGCCATCTAGGCGAAAAAAAAGCCATCGAGAAAATCAAATGGCTGCGCTCGTTGGATGACAAGCACAACTTTACCCTGGTGTGTTCGGACCTGTCTGAAATTGGTACTTACGCCAAGGTGGATAACGCCGTATTTAGGCTGCTAAAGGCCCACACCCCGGGCCCTTACACCTACATTCTCGATGCCACCACCGAGGTGCCTCGCCTGTTGCTGCATCCCAAGCGCCGCTCCATCGGCGTACGGGTGCCCGACCACCGGATTACCCACGCGCTGCTCGACGCGCTGGGCGAGCCGCTGATGAGCGTGACGCTCATTCCTGTGGGTGAGGCGCTGCCGATGAGCGACCCCGAGGAGATCCGCGACCGCTATGGGGCTCATCTGGATTTGATTATCGACGGCGGTGCTTGCCACCTCGACCCCACCAGCGTGATCGACCTGCGCGAACTGCCGCCAAAAATCGTGCGGGAAGGGCGTGGCGACATCACCCCGTTTCAAGACGGATACTAAACGTGTCGTACGACGGGGGCGCTTGGCGCCCCCATTTCCGCATGAGCGCTACGACTCGCTTGGTGTGTCATCGTCAGTGTCGTCCTCTTTTTTCTGCGCTTTCTTGCGTGGGTCTTCGCTATCTTCATCCAGCCAAGTGCCGCAGCGTAGGCAGTAGCGGGCGCGCTTTTCATGACGGTCGTGGCCGCAGCCAGGACAGGCCTCTTCCGAGTAGCGGTCTTCACGAATCGAACGAATGACTTGGGCCGAGAACACGCCGGTGGGCACGGCGATGATCGAGTAGCCAATCAGCATCAGGATGACGGTGATGGCTTTCCCTAGGGGGGTAGCGGGCACGATGTCACCATAGCCCACCGTGGTCATGCTCACGATGGCCCAGTAGATCGACATGGGAATGCTGGTAAAGCCCGCCTCGGGCGATTCGATGGTGTACATCAGCGCGGCAAACAGCGTGACGACCATGAGAATGCTGCTAAAAAAGAGCAGAATCTGGCGCAGACTGCGTTTGAGCGCATCCAACAGCAGGCGACCTTCGCCGACGAATTCCATCAGCCGTAAAATGCGAAAAATCCGCAGCACGCGCAGAATTCGCACGATCACCAGCCCATGGGCGCCCGGCACCAGCAGCACCAGCCAAGTGGGAATGATGGCCACGACATCGACGATGCCATAAAAGCTCTTGAGGTAGACCGTCGGGCGCTCCAAACAGTAAAGACGGACCAGCAGCTCCAGGCTGAACAGTAGCGTAAAGGCCCACTCTACGTAGAAGAAGAGCTGCCCGTAACGTTCGGCATAGATCTCGATACTGCCCAGCAAGATCACCGTCACGCTCAGCAGGATGGCGACGATGAGCGCAATGTCGAACGCCTTGGCCCCCGGCGTATCGGATTCGAAAATAATGTGAAACAGCCGGGCGCGAAGTCCGTCGGCACCGGGCGTAAGGGGAAAGCTCATTGCATCATCCTGAAGTCGGCTTCATCAATCGGGCAGTGTGGTTAGCGTAGCGCGATTTCGTGGGCCAAGCGACGGGCCAGATTTAACGCAGCAACGCCGTAGGTCGTCGACGGCATGCCTTGGGCATTCAGCGCGTTGGGCAGTGCTTCTGCCTCGCTGCGCGCTGCACTATCGAGCTGGGGGTGCTGGGCCAACGTATCCAGCGCCTGACGTGCGGCGTTTAGATGCGCAGCGTCGCCGCTATCATGATAGGCGTCCAGCGCGACGGTGGCGCGGTGCAGCCACTCGGCAGGGCGCTTGGCGGTGGGCAGCGGCCAGTGCTGGTGGCCTAGGGCATTGCCCCGCGCTGCCTTGCTGGTATCGGAGGGGCGCAGCGCTATTTGGCTCGCCAACTCGACGGCGAGCGTCCAGAGCGCTGCCGGGGCACCGGCTTTCAGTTCCAGCTCCACTTCGCGAATCGGCGCTCGCGCGCTGCCGCAGACGATCTCTCCTTCGTCCAGCACCAGTTCGATGTCGCTGTCTTGCCACACTAACTGCCAGCTTTTCCGGGTGAAATCGGTGCTGAGCGTCGGGCGCAGCGCTGCGATGCAATCGCCAAGCGCCCCTTGAAACGGAGGCAGCTCTGCCAGCGCCGCCTGGTCGAGAGCGGCGGAGGGAACTTGCCACTCCCACTCCTGTCGGCTGGAGAGTCCGCCACCGCCCTGGCCGGCCGTTTTGACGGTTTGCAGCACTTGCTGATCAATGGTGCGAAGGCGCACCGCCACCCGTGCGGCGGCCAAGTCGCCTGTGGGGGTATCGAAGTAGGTGTTGGCGAGCTGCTGCTGTTGCGGTGGCGTCGCGACCAGTAACGGATGATGGCACAGCGCACCCGACTGACCGCTGGGCAGGGCCAGCTTGAGCTCCACTTCCGTAGGGGCTGGCGTTTTGGTTGACTCTTTCATGACAATCGCCACCTCGATATTGTGACATTTCGGTTAATTTTTGATGACATTATGAACTTTTCATGACGGCGGCGGGCGCACTCTTTATACTGGCGCCCGCCATTTCCAGGCTCCCCGAAAACAGGCTAAAGGCTATATGGTAACCTCCAACCCTTTTTCCGCGATGTTTGGCCGCTCGCCATTCCAGCCGCTGCTGGCCCACATCGTCAAGGCCAATGAATGTGCCGATCAACTGCTCCCGTTCTTCGAGGCCACGTTGACCGGTGATTGGGATACGGCGGCAGAACTGCGCGAGAACGTGACGCGCTTAGAGCACGACGCCGACACCCTGAAGACAGAGCTGCGGCTGAACTTGCCCAACACCATGTTCCTGCCCGTTTCGCGCTCTGACCTGCTCGATCTGATCAGTGTGCAGGACAAGATCGCCAACAAAGTCCGCGACATTACCGGCATCATGCTGGGCCGTAAAATGCGCGTGCCCGACGTGTTGGCCGAGCCGATGCGTGACTACATGCGTACCAGTGTGGCGTGTGTGGCCCAAGCGCGCCAAGCATTGGAAGAGTTGAAAGACCTGCTGGAGTCCGGCTTTGGTCGCAACGTTTCCGACGTCATGCAGAACATGATCCGCGAACTCCACACCCTCGAACATCAGGCCGACAGCCAGCAGGTGGCGATCCGTCGTCAACTGTTCGAGTTGGAGAGCCAACTGCCGCCGGTGGACGTGATCTTTCTCTACAAGATCATCGAGTGGGTCGGTGAAGTCTCTGACCGCGCAGAGCGCGTGGGCAGCCGCCTGCAGATTTTGACCGCACGCTAAGGGATACTCATGCAGATTATTGCTCAGCACGGTGACATCTTTATCATTCTGGCCTGTTTGTTCGGCTTCTTCATGGCCTGGGGCGTGGGGGCCAACGACGTGGCCAACGCCATGGGCACCTCGGTGGGGTCGAAAGCGATCACCATCAAACAGGCGATCATCATTGCGGTGATCTTCGAGTTCCTGGGCGCATGGCTCGCGGGTGGCGAGGTGACCAACACCATCCGTAAAGGGATCATCGACCCAGAACTGCTGCAAGAAGACCCGCAACTCTTGGTGTACGGCATGTTGGCGGCGCTATTGGCCGCCGGTACGTGGCTGCTGGTGGCCTCGGTGAAAGGTTGGCCCGTCTCCACCACGCACTCCATCGTCGGTGCGATCGTAGGCTTTGCGGTCGCCGGTCTGGGGGCGTCTACCGTCGATTGGAGCGCGGTGACCACGATTGCTGCCAGCTGGGTCGTTTCCCCGCTGCTGGCCGGTACCATCGGCTTCGTGCTGTTCAAATCGGTGCACCACCTGATCTTCGAGAACGATAACCCGTTCACGGCCGCCAAGCGCTACGTGCCGGGCTACGTGTTCTTGGTTGGGTTCATCGTTGCCATGGTGACCTTGACCAAAGGTCTCTCCCACGTGGGGCTCGATCTCACCTTCAACCAGAGCCTGCTGCTATCGATCATGATCGGCTTGGTCATCATGGGCATCGGCATGCTGATGCTTCGCCGTATCAAGTTCGAAAAGAGCGCCAACGACCACTTTGGCTACGCCAACGTTGAGCGCGCGTTTGGCGTGCTGATGATCTTTACCGCCTGCGCCATGGCGTTTGCCCACGGCTCTAACGACGTGGCCAACGCCGTGGGGCCGCTGGCAGCGGTCATCAGCGTGGTGCAAACCGGTGGTGAAATCGAAGCGTCCGCGCTGGTGCCCTGGTGGGTATTGGTGTTGGGGGGCGGCGGTATCGTCGTGGGTTTGGTGACCTACGGCCATAAAGTGATCGCCACGGTCGGTACCGGCATTACCGAACTGACCCCGAGCCGCGGTTTTGCGGCGACGCTGGCAGCGGCCACCACGGTCGTGCTCGCCTCGGGTACCGGCCTGCCGATTTCGACGACCCACACCTTGGTTGGGGCCATTCTCGGCGTCGGCTTGGCGCGCGGGATGGCGGCGTTGAACCTGCGCGTGATTGGCACCATTGCCATGTCCTGGTTGATCACGTTGCCGGCTGGCGCGGGCTTGGCCATTCTGTTCTTCTTCATGTTCAAAGGCATGTTTGGTTAAACGTTCGGCACGCCAAGACGACACTATTTGACCTACAGCGGCACCTTCTTTGCAGATGATCTTCTTGTGAGATCGTTGCAATAGAAGGTGCCGCTGTTTTTGGTGCTCTGTTAAAGTAACTAGCGTCACTTTCATTCACCTGCTGCCGGAGAGCGGCCCTTGGACACTCGTTTCCCCTTCGTAGATTGGTTTCGTAACGCCTCCCCGTACATCAATGCCCATCGGGGGCGAACCTTTGTCATCTTGATCGAAGGCGAAGCCATGGCGTCTGGCCGAGGGGAGCAGCTCATTCAGGATTTGGCGCTGCTGCACACCTTGGGCGTGCGCTTGGTGGTGGTGTTTGGCATTCGCCCCCAAGTGCACGAGGCGCTGACGGCCGCCGGTGTCGAGCCTACCCGCATCGATGGCCGCTGGGTCGCCGACCGCGCCGTGATGGCTCATGTGGAGCAGGTGGCCGCTCACCAGCGGCTCTGGTTGGAAGCGCGGCTCTCGCTGGGCCTGCCCAGCACGCCGCTGCACGGTGTCGAGCTTAGCGTGATTTCCGGTAACCTCGTCACCGCCAAGCCGCTGGGCGTGCGTGAAGGCGTAGACTTCGACCATAGCGGCGAAGTGCGCCGGGTGCGCGCCAGCGCCATCGAAGGGCTGCTGGATAAAGGCTCGCTGGTGCTGCTACCGCCGCTGGGGTTCTCCAGCACTGGAGAAGTGTTCGATCTGGACGCCTCTGAAGTGGCCCAGCACGCCGCCGTGGCGCTCAAGGCAGACAAGCTGATTCTGCTGGGCGAGTCGGACGGTCTGGAGGACGAGCAGGGCGCGCTTCTACGCCAGCTTTCACCTTTCGAAGCCGAACCGCGCTTGCAGCAGGCCGTGCCCGGCAGCGAGCTGGCGCGCCACCTCAACGCCGCCTGCACCGCTGCCCGGGAAGGCGTGGCCCGCACACACCTGTTGTCGTGGCGTAATCACGATGCGCTGCTGGGCGAACTGTTCACCCGCGACGGCGTGGGCACCATGATCACCCAGCATCGCTACGAGCAGCTTCGCCCCGCCACCCTCAACGACGTGGCAGGCCTGCTCGAGTTACTGGAGCCGTTAGAGCGGCGTGGCATGCTGGTTGCGCGTTCCCGCGAGCGGCTGGAGCACGAGATCGACGATTACATGGTGATCGAACGCGACGGTATGGTGATCGGCTGTGCGGCGCTGCACGTCTTCCCTGATACCACCGTGGGTGAGTTAGCCTGTGTGGCCGTTCACGGCAACTACCGGGGCGGCGAGCGCGGCGAGCGCCTAGTCGAAGCCCTTGAACGACGCGCCCGTCAGCGGGGGCTTTCCGACATGTTCGTGCTCACTACGCATACGGCCCACTGGTTCGTCGAGCGCGGCTTCCGCGCCGCCAGCCTGGACGACCTGCCGCCCCTCAAACGCGAGGCCTACAACCACGCCCGTAAATCCAAGGTGCTGATGAAAAATCTGGCGGGATGAAAGTGAGTGGTGAGTGGTGAGTGGTGAGTGGTGAGTGGTGAGTGGTGAGTGGTGAGTGGTGAGTGGTGAGTGGTGAGTGGTTGGGGCGGCTACGCCGCCCCGGAATGCTACTCAGGTATTGAGAATTACGCCGCCGTTCAAGTGCATGGTTTGGCCGCTCATATACGACGACTCTTCGCTGGCCAAGTAGACGTACGCCGGGCCGATTTCGCTGGGTTGGCCCGGGCGCTTCATCGGCACTTGGTTGCCAAATTCCGCCACTTTATCGTCCTCGAAGCTCGCGGGTATCAGCGGCGTCCAGATGGGACCGGGGGCCACGGCGTTCACACGAATGCCACGCTCCATCAGCGACATCGCCAAAGAGCGCACCAAGCCTTGAATGGCCCCTTTGGTGGCGGTGTAGTCTATCAGCGTGTCGTTGCCTTTGAAGGCATTGATCGACGAGGTGGCAATGATCGTATCGCCCTCGCTCAAGTGGGGCAGCGCCGCTTTGGTCAAGTAGAAGTGGCTGAAGATATTGGTTTGAAAGGTCCGCATCAGTTGGTCGTCGGGGATCTCGGTGATGTCGTCCCAGTCGTACTGCTCGGCGGCGTTATTGATCACGATGTTGATCTTGCCAAACGCTTGTTGGGTACGGTCGACGATCTCTCGGCAGAAGCTAGGCTCGGCCACGTCGCCTTTCAGCACTAGGCAACGGCGGCCTTCCGCCTCCACGAGCCGCTTGGTTTCTTCGGCATCTTTGGTCTCTTTGAGGTGCACGATCACGCTATCCGCCCCTTCACGGGCAAAATGCACGGCCACGGCGCGGCCAATACCGCTATCACCGCCGGTGATGATCGCCACTTTATCGCGCAGTTTGTCGGTGCCGCGATAGCTCTCGCGAATGTACTCCGGCTCCGGACGCATGGCGTACTCGTCGCCGGGCTGCTTGTCCTGATGCTGTGGGGGCTGCTGCTGTTCGCTCATGTGCGGTCACTCCTTTGTGTGCACGAATCGCTTCGAACTGTCGACAGGGCGGCCCGTCTCCTGGGTGGCTGGCTGTCGACGGGGAGCTTTCAACGTAGACCAACGGCGAAGAGAAGGGCAAACGACGCAGCGACAGCAGCGGCGATGTATAGCCAGAATTAATAAAAGCTATTTAAACTGCTCATCTACACGGATATGGCGGCTATGGTTTTTTTAATTCTATGTTTTAAATGGCTTTTTATGATTTTTTGGGTGCTGGATCAGCTTTGTGAGACCTGCCGTGCTGCATGGCAATCAACGTGTCAGCGGCTATAGTGAGTGAGGCCTGTCCAGAGTCATGTGTAGACAGCCACTTTCTCGATCACCAAGCTCGACCACCAAGGAGTAGGAGGGACTATGTCTCCGGATAAAGACGATCAAAAGAAAGACCAGCGCGACGACCATCATGACGATGCGAACCCCATGCCCGATACGCACCACGTCAACCCGGATAGCGATGACGAGTCGGATAAGAAATAAGCCCAATCCCGTTACTGAAAAAGGCGCTTTCAACAGCGTCTTTTTTTATGGGGGCAGCCAGCCAGATGGCTTTAACCATTACTGACTTAACCTTTGTTGCTGGCCGGGTCGCGCTGGGTTAATTCGGCGGTATGGACATGGAAAGGGGCCCCAGGCTCGCTATAGTTCTGGTGAAGTTTCACTGACACGGAGAACGTCACCATGAACGATCAAGGACCCCATCACGATCACGAAACGCTCAAGCAGAAAGGCCAGCAAAGCGCCGATGAGCTGAAAGAGGCCGCCCGCGAACAGGCCGAGAGCGCGTTCGACCGACAGCGCGATAGTGTCGCGCAGCACACTCACACCTTCGGCTCGGTATTGCAGCGCGCTGCTGACGAGTTCGACCGCCAAGAGCAACCCTTCTGTTCCGAGCAGGCCAGGAAGCTTGCCGACCATACCGAGCGGTTTTCCCAGCGGCTACGCGATAAAGACCTCCACGCGCTGTGTCGTTCAGCGGAAGCGTATGGCCGCCGTGAGCCCGCCATGTTCATTGGTGGCGCGATTGCTGCAGGCTTTTTAGTCACGCGTTTTCTGCGCAGCTCCCCCGCCAAGGCATCGTCGTCCGATGTGTCAACCGAATCCAAGGCGCCCGACCAAACGCTTTGAACCCCTGTGTTCATCAGACACCCATACCATTTTTCATGCAGGAAGCGGGAGAGCAAGAATGGAATCGGAAAGCCATAAAAGCAGTTCGATAGGCACGCTGCTATCCACGTTACTCAACGAAGTCTCTGCCCTGGTGCGCGGCGAAGCGGCGCTCGCCAAGGCCGAAATGTCAGAGAAGACTCACCAGGCCATGGCAGGCGTAGGCGCCGTGGCGACGGCCGGTGCGGTGCTCTTCGCTGGCTTGTTGACGCTGTTGGCGGCGCTTGTGATGTTGTTGAACGAGGTACTGCCACCGGACACTCGCCCTTGGCTGGGCGCCGTGGTGGTAGGCGCCGTGGTCACGCTGATGGGCGTGGTGATGCTCAAGGCAGGGCTCAAAAAAGTACGCGCCCAGGGGCTCATGCCAAACCGCACCATGCAGAGCCTGCGCAGCGATAAAACGCTGGCCAAGCAGCATCAGCAGCACGTCAAGGAGGAGGTGAAATGAGCCAGGATGAACGTTCACATCGCCAAACAGAGCGCGATCCGGACCAAATCGAGCAAGAGATTCATCAATCTCGCGAGCGGCTGGATGCCACGCTGCATCAGATCGAAGAGCGCTTTTCGCCAGAACAGTGGCTGCACAGCACGTATGATTATCTGCGCCACGGCGGTGCCAATGAATTCTTTGCCAACCTGGGCACGACCGTCAAGCAGAACCCCGTGCCTACGCTGCTTACCGGCGCGGGCCTGGGTTGGCTGATGCTTAGCCAGCGCCAACCGCATCGCTCCCATTCGCGTGGCTCTGCGCACGTCGATGTCACTGACGTACATGCCACGCCACCGCCTCCTGATGAAGTGATGTCGCCTCAGCGTGCAAGTGCCGGGCAGCACGACCCGCGCAGCGATTCACACGGACCAGACCACGGCATCAAAGAGCGCGCCCGACATATTGGTCATAGCACGAAAGGGGCCGCGCAGCAGTTCAGCGACAAAGCTCACCAAATGGGAGGACGTATGCACGATTCCATGTCCCACGCCCAGCAGGGCACGCATCAGCGGATCGATCACATGAAAGAGCGCGCTCATCATGTCAGCGACCGCTCTTCGGATTTCATTCAAGAGCACCCACTGGTCGTGGGAGCGTTAGGGTTTGCTCTGGGGGCAGCGCTGGCCAGCCTGAGCGCTACGACACGCAAAGAGAACGAAACCCTGGGCGAGTATCGTGATCATGCCATGGACCAAGCGACCAAGATGGGCGAGGCGCAAGTGGACAAAGCGCAGCAGGCAATTCACGACACGGCAGAATCCGTGAAGCAGCACGCCCATGAGCAACGCCACGAGGGGCACCAGAACGAGGATAACCCCACCCAGCATAACGAGCCGGGATTAGCGGGGTCGAGCACGCCGTCAGGCAACACGCAGGGCGCGGGTACGAACACGGCTACCCATCCTGCTAGCAGCCCCACTACACCGGGGGCGAATACCGCCACGCAAACGTCCGAGACGCGTAAGCCACCGCTTCCGTAACGGCTGAGTTGGCTCGTCCCTGGTTCACGGCGCTACTTTTTGTAGCGCCGTTTTACGTCGACGCTGAGGCGTCCTTCGCCCAGGCGCAGCGTGAGGCGCTGGCCGGGCTGGGTGTCGTCGGCGCGACGGACGACTTGGCCTTGGGCATCTTGAGCGATGGCATAGCCGCGCCCGAGTACGGCCAGCGGACTGACGGCGTTGAGTTCTCGGGCGGCGCTATGTAGGCGTGCTTGACGCGTCTCCAGCAGGCGCTGCATCGCATTGGCCAAGCGGCGCTGTAGGCTGCTTACCCGTTCGCTGTCGGCGCGGTGCAGCCTTTTCATATCTTGGCTGGCAAGGCGGCGAGTAAGTTGGGCCGTTTGCGCCTTTTGCTGGGCGAGGGTGTGTTGTATGGCGCGGTGTAACCGCTGCTGCAGCGCGGTGAGGTACTGGCGCTGGCGGGCGAGCTGTTCGCCGGGGTGACGAAGGCGGGCGCGTAGGGTGTCTAGCCGCTGGCTATCTCGCTCTAACCGGGCCTGCATGGCGCGCTGTAAGCGCTGCTCTGCCTGGGTGAGCTGGCGCTTCAAGGCGTGTTGGTCGGGTACGAGACGCTCGGCGGCAGCGGAAGGCGTGGGCGCGCGCCTATCGGCGGCATAATCCGCCAGGGTGACATCTACCTCATGGCCCACCGCCGACATCACCGGCAGCCGGGAGTGAAAAATCGCCCGCGCCAAGTGCTCGTTATTGAACGCCCAGAGATCTTCCAGACTGCCCCCGCCGCGGGTGATCAGCACCACATCTAGCTCGGGGTCTAACCGCGCCTGCCGGTTGAGCAGGCCTAGCGCCGAGATCATCGCCGGGGCGGCATCGGCCCCCTGAACCGGTACGGGAATCAGCGTCACGTCCGCCAGCGGCCAGCGGGCGGCCAGCACCGCCAGCACGTCGCGAATGGCCGCGCCGGTAGCAGAGCTTAAAATCAAAATCTTGCGCGGTGGCAAGGGCAGGGGGCGCGCATTGGCGAACACACCTTCGCCTTCCAACTGCGCTTTCAAACGCTCGAAGGCCGCTAGCAGCTCGCCGAGGCCAGCGGCCTGGACCGCCTCGGCAATGAGCTGGTAGTCGCCCCGTGGCTCGAACAGCGAGACACGTCCGCGTAGCTTCACCTGGTCGCCATCGCGCATGGGCGCTGCCACGAAGCGCGCCCGCTGACGGAACAGCGCGCAGCGAATCTGCGCCCGGTCGTCTTTCAGGGTGAAGTAGATATGCCCCGAGGCCGGACGCGAGACGTTGGAAAGCTCGCCCTCTACCCACACGTCCCCCACGTCGCGCTCCAGGGTTTGCTTGGCGCGCTGGTTGAGTTGGCTCACGGAGAGCGCTTGGGGGGTGGGTGGTGTGCTCGTTGGTTCCATCGTTGACCTTGGTGGTTCTCTCGTAGATGTCACGATACCTCAAACGCGGCTCATAAGGCTTCCCTTCACCGCATATTCCCGGCTGACGCTGACCGTCATTAGCAATTGGTATAAGCCTAACCGCCTCTCCGCGTTGCTGGAGCGGCCCTCGAAACGTTATAATGGGCGATTAACTTTCCACGCCCCATCTTCCCACTTCTCAATGGGTGTTGCCGCTATGCTACGTATGGCCCAAGAAGCGCTTACGTTCGATGACGTACTTCTCGTTCCTGGCTTCTCCGACGTTCTGCCCAAGGATGTCAGCCTAAAAACCCGCCTGACCCGCAATCTCTTCCTGAACATTCCCCTGCTTTCCGCTGCAATGGACACCGTGACCGAAGCGCGTCTCGCCATTGCCATGGCGCAGGAAGGCGGCATTGGCATCATCCATAAGAACATGACCATGGCGCAACAGGCTGCTGAAGTGCGTAAGGTGAAGAAGCACGAAAGTGTCATCGTCAAAGACCCGGTCACCGTGAGCCCCAAAGCCAAGCTGGAAGACCTGCTGGCCATGGCCCGCGAATACGGCTTCTCCGGCTTCCCGGTGGTGGAAGGCGAAACCTTGGTCGGCATCGTCACCGAGCGTGACATGCGCTTCCAGCCGAACCACGGTGACAGCGTGGCCGATATCATGACCCCCCGCGAGCGTCTGGTCACCGTACCGGAAGGCACCGAACTCGAAGTCAGCAAAGCCAAGATGCGCGAACACCGCATCGAGAAAATGCTGATCGTCGATGACGCCTTCCACCTGCGCGGCCTGGTGACTTTCCAAGACATCGAAAAAGCCCGCACTTACCCGATGGCCGCCAAAGACAGCGATGGCCGCCTATTGGTAGGTGCCGCGGTCGGTACCGGCCCGGAAACCCCGGACCGCGTGGCGGCACTGGCCGAAGCAGGCGTTGACGTGATCATCGTCGATACCGCCCACGGCCACTCTCAGGGTGTGATTGATCGTGTTCGCTGGATCAAAGAGCATTTCCCGCAGATTCAAGTGATCGGCGGCAACATCGCCACCGCCGCCGCTGCTAAAGCCCTGGCGGAAGCAGGCGCAGACGCCGTGAAAGTAGGCATCGGCCCCGGCTCCATCTGCACCACCCGCATTGTGGCAGGCGTTGGCGTACCGCAAATCACCGCCGTTTCCAACGTGGCCGAAGCGCTGAAAGAATTCGACATTCCGCTGATTGCCGATGGCGGCGTCCGCTTCTCTGGCGACCTGGCAAAAGCCATTGCCGCTGGCGCCAGTGCGGTGATGGTAGGTGGCCTGCTGGCCGGTACCGAAGAAGCGCCGGGTGAAGTCGAGCTTTACCAAGGGCGTACCTACAAAGCCTACCGCGGCATGGGGTCCATGGGCGCGATGTCCCAGAACCAAGGCAGCGCCGACCGCTACTTCCAAGACAAAGATGCCGGTGCCGAAAAACTGGTACCGGAAGGCATCGAAGGCCGCGTGCCCTATAAAGGCATGATGGGCGCCATCGTCCACCAGCTCATGGGCGGCCTGCGCGCCTCCATGGGTTACACCGGCTGCCGCGATATTCAAGAAATGCGCACCAAGCCGGAATTCGTACAAATCACCGGCGCTGGCTTTAACGAGTCCCACGTTCACGACGTGCAGATCACCAAAGAAGCCCCCAACTACCGGGTGAGCTAACCAGCGCATCAAGTGACACGGCGGCGGGCATTGCCCCGCCGCTTGCTTTTTAGCCAATGCGGCCCGTTCCGCGTTATAGAGGCTCCGCCATGAGTGACATTCACGCCCATAAGATCCTGATTCTCGACTTCGGCTCCCAGTACACCCAGCTGATCGCCCGCCGGGTTCGCGAAATCGGCGTATTCTCCGAAATCCGCGCCTTCGATATCACCGAAGAAGAGATTCGCGAGTACAACCCCAACGGCATCATCCTGGCCGGTGGCCCGGAATCCGTCACCGAGCTGGATTCCCCCCGCGCCCCGCAGTGCGTGTTCGAAATGGGCCTGCCGGTGTTTGGTATCTGCTACGGCATGCAAACCATGGCCGAGCAGCTGGGCGGCAAGGTAGAAGGCTCTAACCAGCGTGAGTTCGGCTACGCCCAGATTCGCCTGGACGCGGAAAGCGCGTTGTTCAAAGACATCAAAGACCACGTCGACGCCGAGACAGGCAACGCGCTGCTGGATGTATGGATGAGCCACGGCGATAAAGTCGCCAAAGCCCCCGACACCTTCACCGTGACCGCTTCTACCCCGAGCTGCCCGATTGCCGCCATGGCCTGGGAAGAGAAGCAGTTCTACGGCGTACAGTTCCACCCGGAAGTGACCCACACCCTGCAAGGCCAGCGGATTCTCGAGCACTTCGTGCTAGATATCTGTCAAGCCGAAAAGCTGTGGACGCCTGCGCAAATCATCGAAGACCAAGTACAGCGCGTACGCGAGCAAGTGGGCGACCGCCACGTGCTGCTCGGCCTCTCTGGCGGCGTGGACTCTTCCGTCGTCGCCGCTCTGCTGCACAAAGCGATTGGCGACCAGCTGACTTGCGTGTTCGTCGATAATGGCCTGCTGCGCAAGAACGAAGGCGACCAGGTAATGGAAACCTTCGCCAAGCACATGGGCGTGAAGGTGATCCGCGTCGACGCCGAAGCGCTGTTCCTCGATAAGCTGAAAGGCGAAAACGACCCGGAAGCCAAGCGCAAGATCATCGGCAACACCTTCATCGACGTGTTCGATGAAGAGGCCAGCAAAATCGAGGGCGTCGACTTCCTGGCCCAGGGCACCATCTACCCGGACGTGATCGAATCCGCTGCCTCGAAAACCGGCAAAGCGCACGTGATCAAATCCCACCACAACGTGGGCGGCCTGCCGGAAACCATGAAGCTCAAGCTGGTCGAGCCGCTGCGCGAACTGTTTAAAGACGAAGTGCGCAAACTCGGCCTCGAACTCGGCCTACCCTACGATATGGTCTACCGCCACCCGTTCCCTGGCCCCGGCCTGGGCGTGCGGATTCTCGGCGAAGTGAAGAAAGAGTACGCCGACATTCTGCGCGACGCGGATGCCATCTACATCGAAGAACTGCGCGCCGCCGGTTGGTACGAAAAAACCAGCCAAGCCTTCGCCGTGTTCCTGCCGGTGAAATCGGTTGGCGTGGTCGGCGACGGCCGCCGCTACGAGTGGGTCATCGCGCTCCGCGCCGTCGAAACCATCGACTTCATGACCGCCCGCTGGGCGCACCTGCCCTACGAGCTGCTGGAGAAGGTTTCCAACAGGATTATCAATGAGTTGGAAGGGGTGTCTCGGGTGACCTATGATGTGAGCAGTAAGCCGCCTGCTACGATTGAGTGGGAATAAATTTCTAGAGTGATTTGAGTAATTAGAGCCTGCGAATAAGCAGGCTTTTTTGTTCTTATTTTTTGGGCTATTGTTTGGGTCGAGAAAATTATAACTGTTAAGAGATCTGGTGATGAGCTTGAATGAAGGTGTTCTCCTGGCAGGTATGGAGTTGTCGAAACTGACTTCTAGTTGGGGAATCTATAAGGGTGATGTGGAAAAAAGTGATGGAGAGATAGTAAGCGTTTATCTCAAGCCTAAGCTGCCTCCTAGATTCGCTTTTCGAGAATTCTTTGCGGTATTTTTATCGAAGTTTTTCAATGTTTCAACTCCTGATCCTTATTTGGTTTATATCCCTAAAGACTATGTCTCTGGTGGTAGGGGGGAACAGTTTTCTGAACGCCACTGCTTTGCTATGGAAATAAAACAGTATCCTGATATGAGTCGCAACTTTTCGGGAGAATTTTTTAAAAGTGAAAGAATTGCTGAGGAGTTTTTGAGAAAAAATGATGTTGCGCTGATGGGTATTTTTGATGAGGTTTTGTTTAATCAAGACAGACATCATGAAAATATTTTGTACGATGGTGAAAATATATGTTTGATTGATCATGAAAATATTTTGAGTAATAAGCATGTAGATAAAGAACTAGGCGACAATAATTGGATGTGGTCGATTGCAAGAAATGCAAGTGAGCTTAGTTTTAAGCGTATAGAGAGAAAAGTGTTTGAGCTTCTAAAGTCAAAAGGTTTTGAAACCTTTCCTAGCTTGGCATATGGTTTGCTCTGGAGTGATTTGGTGACGATTTATGAAAAGCTAGAAGTAGGTAGTAAACGGGGTCTTAAAATAGATGCGCTAACTTATTGTTATCGATCTAGAGATATACTTAGCTTGGCAAGTAGGACATGTGATAGCCAAAAATTTAATCAAATAGGATTTCCTTTATGAATAATAAATTTGTTTTAAGTTGGTGGCCAGTTTACTTGGAACCTATTTTAGATTCTGATGAAAAAATTTGTGTGGGCATTTGTTATAAAAACCATGAAAATGAATTTTTTTATAAAAACTCGCTCAGAAAAGATTTGGCTGAATTGATTTTTGATGATCGAAAAGTAGCAGTTGGAAATTTATCTAGGCACGCATGTGAATATGCTGTTCGTCTTTTAAAGGGAGGTGGTGAAGTTGGTGGTCTAGAGATTGCTTCTGGGGTTTATTTAGGTAATAGGCGCTTGATAGAAGGCTATGATCTAGGGGAAATGCATTCTAGGGCTTTGAAAAAAGTTTCATTTTTTAGTTATATTGAATTTTATAATAAAGAGTCAGCCCCTTCTGAACCTAGAAAAGAGTTCGCAAACTTCGTGCAGGATCAGTTGATCAAAAGGCAATCTAGATTGGCTGGCTTTTTTAATCGGCAACTTCGAGTTTCTGGAGCGGTCAAAAATTTTGATTTTGCAGATGATTCCGGTGGGCTAGCAGTTAATTTTTTTGTTTTTCAAAAAAATAGTAGAATATACAAGGCTGAGGTTTCTTGTCTTGATCTTAGTATGGTCAAATCTCAATTCGAGCAGGTTTCTTTAGTGGTGATGATTGATAAAGGTTATAGATCTAAGTCAAAAAGGCTAAGGAGCTATAAAGAAGTAGAAGGTGTTGCAAATCATTTAGATATCTCTTTTAAAATAGTTGATAGTTCTAAAGACGCTGCTGACTATCTTCAAGAGCGTGTTGCGTAATTTGCGTACATGATTTTAACATTTTTTGAGTATTTTTGTGTGATCTGGTTCAGGATAAGCAACGGTACTCTCTAGCTAGTGCGATTTGTGAAAGTGCCGAGTTAGGTTAAAATTTGATAGTCTAGTAGGTTTTTTTAATTGATTTTTAATCTGATGAGTTGCAACCGTTTATTTGTTATGATTGTAGCATGCACTTTATAATGCAGCACACTGTAGTGTGCGAAGTTTCGCTTTCTGGTTTTTTCAATTTTTTATTTGTTTAACGCCTCCCTGCGTGGCCAATGTCATGAGAATTGACTTATACTAAGTAGATGCTTTTGCCTCGAAACAATTGGAAGGCAACCCCACGGCTGTGTGCTAGCTAAATAACTGGTTAAAAGATGCGCTGATGCAAGTTGTTGCAGTGAATAATAATTTTTCCGAAACCAGTTTTGCGTCTCTAATTAGGAGTTATATCATCTGCGCAGGTTTACACCTTTGGTGGAGGCGAATCTGTACTGCCGCGATTCCTTAGCTGCGGTAACGCTGTAGATGTAAGCGCTGCTGCAGGGCGTGCGACGGAAAACGCGGCAAGTATGGTAATGGATGGTGGTGCACCTGAGATATTTGCACGGAATAACGGTAGAGCGTTAGCGAGCGATTGTTAAGTGGGCGACATCTCAAAACTCCCTAACTAGCCCATGAGATGAATACCCACAATGATCGGCTCAGATACCTCTGGGAGCAGCAACATAGGCCGCAGTTTGAGTAGAATGTGCCTGTGCTGGGAGTTAGTAAGAAACCCTATCGCAATTATCTTGGTACAGCGGCGCATCGGTGTCCAGCGCTAGGCGCTCGGTGGCGCTGTTGTAGTAGAGGTGGCCATGCTCAACGTTGGCAAGGTGATAATCCCCGCAAGCGCTTTAAATGCGAAATGTCGGCCTGCGTTTGGCTGCCGAGGCGTTGCGATATGCTTGCGGCGATGTGCGCATCACGCTGGGCCTCTGAGTAGGCTTGGCCACCGAAGATCAGGTCCGCAACGATGAAAATGGCGACGACGGGAATCCATAGGTTATGCATAGCGTGCCCAGTGAGTAGGTGTGGTGTGCATGGTGCCAGCAGGGAAAGTAGTTAGCAGAATAATAATGGGTTGCTGGTTTCGCTGCACTGATGGGTGTGGGCTGCGTGCGTTGCTGTTGAATGCCTCTCGCCGATTGAATAAGCTGCCTGCCGCTAAAAAGCCCTATTCAACCCTCCGCATCATCCCGAATCGCGATAAAAATGGCGTTTACGTGCCGCCCACCGCTCCGGGGTAACTTTATGGATGAACGCAAATGACGGTCGAGCAGTTGGTGGAGTCTTATGGCAGCGTCGGCCTGTTCGTGGGGTCGAGCCTGGAGGGCGAAGCTAGCGCAATGCTGGGCGGCATCATGGTTCACCAGCACTTGATTAGATTTTGGCCCGCGATCATCGCTCTGGCGCTGGGTTCTTTCCTGGCGGATCAAGTATTCTTCCTGCTCGGGCACTGGTGGCGCAATAGCGCTATCGTTCGTTCGGTTCAGGGTAGCGCAGCGGGTGCGCGTGTACTGACCACGTTCAATGCTCGCCCGGATGTTTTCGCGTTCTCCTTGCGTTTCCTTTATGGGCTACGCATGGCCGGTGCGGTGACGATTGGCACGACCGATTATCCTTGGCCACGATTTATCCTGCTCAATGCTATTTCGGCGTTGATCTGGTCGGCCGCCTGGGTCACGCTCGGTTATATGTTTGGTCAGGCCCTTGCGCCACTGTTCGAGCGGCTGAGCGGCTATTCCCATTTTGTGTGGGCGGGTGTTGCCGCTGCCCTTTGCATCGCGGCAGTGGCCGTGATGGCTTCCAGGCGGAGACGAGCTCAGCGCATGACGACGCGCGATTGAGCTTGATGCCTCCGCCAGAAGCGGCACTAACCTAGCGTTTTCGCCTCTCTTTTTCGGTAACTGCCATGAAAATCGACCTCTACCAAGTAGATGCTTTCGCCTCAAAACCCTTTGAAGGCAACCCAGCCGCCGTGTGCCCGCTGGAGGCGTGGTTGGATGATGCGCTGCTGCAGGCCATTGCAGCGGAGAATAGCCTTTCTGAAACCGCGTTTTTCGTACCCACGGAAGCAGGCTATCACCTGCGCTGGTTTACGCCTTCGGTGGAGGTGGATCTGTGTGGCCATGCTACGTTAGCGGCGGCGTGGGTGGTGTTCCATGCCCTGGGCGTAGTGGCCGAGGCGGTGGCCTTTGAAACCAAAAGTGGTGTACTGACCGTTCGCCGCGAGGGCGATGCGCTGGTGATGGATTTCCCCGCAAAAACGCTCGCACCGCTAAACATGCACGCGGAAGTCGCCGCTGCCCTGGGCGGTATCGAAATCGAGGAACTGCTGATCTCGGATGACATTGTGGTGGTAGTTGAAGAGGCGAGTGTGATTGATCGCCTTGCACCGGATATGCAGCGGCTTAAACAGTTACCAGGGCGAGGTGTGGCCGTTACCGCGAAAGGCGATGACGTGGATGTAGTCTCTCGCTGGTTTGGCCCCAAGGTCGGCGTGGAAGAAGACCCGGTAACCGGCTCGGCGCATACGTCGCTCGCACCTTACTGGGCCGCGCGTTTGGGTAAGCAAGCGCTGACTGCCCGCCAGGGTGGCGCACGCCAAGGCGCGCTGAGCTGCGTGGTAGAAGGCGAGCGCGTGATGATTAAAGGCCGCGTTGCGCCTTATCTAATGGGGCAAATCACGCTGCCTGATAGCTAATGAGCATAAGCTATGGCGATGAGTCTCAGCGGGAGTATCAGGATTGAAAACAAATAAGTAAATAAGTATACCGTTATTTTGCTTTATGAATCTGGTGGTTTGTGGTCTATAGGTACACCAAATTTATATTTTTCAAAGTATAGTGTGGCAACTCCTTTAGTTAAATGCTACTTTGTGTCCTATGAGTACACAAAATAAATCAATATTAAAGAACCTATTAGAAGCCATACCACCTGGGTTTATGGCGGATACCGCTTGGCTTGAACGACATGGCGTTAGCCGCTTTCTGGCACGTAAATACGTCGAAAATGGCTGGCTAGAGAGGGTTAACCGAGGCGTATTCCGGCGTCCTGCGCCCAGCACAGCCATCGATTGGAAAACCTGCCTGCTCTCCATGCAGCACATCATGCGTTATGACATTCATATCGGTGGCACCACGGCACTCTCCTTGCAGGGGTATGATCATTATTTACGTTTGGGCAGCAATGCGCCTGTTTGGGTATACGGTGATACGATCCCTAGCTGGCTCAGCAAGCTACCACTTACCTCCCCCATCAAAATCCGCAACACGTCACTGTTTTCTGATTCATCGCTAGGGCTAGCTAATCAGAGAAACAATGATGAAGACGCACTGCCATGGGAGTGGGTGCTGAATATGTCGATGCCCGAAAGGGCGGTGATGGAAGCTATGGATGAGCTGCCCGACCACGAGAGCTTTCATCACCTCGATATGCTCTTTGAGAGCTTGACGACGTTACGACCAAAAGTGCTGTCCGTACTACTGCACAGTTGTAAGAAGATTAAGGTAAAGCGGCTATTCTTTGTCTTTGCGGATCGCCATGACCACCCTTGGCGCAAGCGTCTTGATGTCACCGCGTTCAACCTTGGCAGTGGCGATAGGGCACTCGTCAAAGGCGGTAAGATTCATCCTCGCTATCGTATTATGGTGCCTGCAGAATTTACGGGGGAGGGTGCTAGCGATGGCACGTGAGATTTATGAGGCGCAGGTTGCGCTACTGGTACGTATCCTTCCGTATGTTGCTAAGGAAGAGGTCTTCGCGCCCTTCACATGAGCTATTGAATCCAAACCTCATCGATCTTGGTCAGCCTTATACACAAGAATTTGAGGGTATGACCAGAACTCCTGTTAGCCTCGAAGAATTGTTGAGCATAAGTAAGCGATTGATTGCGGATATTCAGTCACGCTTTGATGAAAATACCAAACGCTTCTTACTGAGCCTGCATGACGGTCTACCGGATTTTGATGCCATCGGCCGCCCAGAAGCAGCCAATCTGCCTGCTGTACGCTGGAAACTCATCAATTTGAAAAAACTGAAAAGCGATAACGCCTCGAAACATGCTGAGCAACGCCATGAGCTGGAGCACTTGCTGGGATAAGAGGTGCAAATCGGGATGCAAAAGAGGCCGCCCGCCCCAGCCACCGTGTGCTTTACTGTCTGCAATGCTTATTCATGGAGGAAGCACCCATGGCCATTGGTGGTCTAATAGGATTACTGGATGACGTTGCCGCATTGGCGAAGTTGACCGCAGCATCACTGGACGATGTGAGCGCTGCCGCTGGGCGTGCGACGGCGAAGGCGGCCGGGGTGGTGGTGGATGATGCGGCGGTGACGCCGCAATATTTGCACGGGGTAGTGGCAGAGCGTGAGCTGGCGATTGTGAAGCAGATCGCGCTGGGTTCTATCCGCAACAAGCTGATTTTTATCCTACCGGCGGCGCTGCTGCTGAATCATTTTCTGCCCGGGCTACTACCGATCATCCTGATGATAGGCGGCACCTACTTGGCGTTTGAGGGCGCGGAGAAGGTGTGGCATAAGCTCTCTGGCCAGCATGACGATGACAAGCCCGCTGTCGAAAAAGGGCCGGAAGCCGAGAAGAAGATCGTCAGTGGTGCCATCCGCACCGACCTGATTCTCTCTGCTGAAATTATGGTGATTGCGCTGGCCACGGTCTCCCATCAGGGGGTCTGGTCACAGCTGGCGAGCCTAGTGGTGGTCGCGTTTGTGATCACTGTTTTGGTGTATGGCGTGGTGGCGCTGCTGGTCAGGATGGACGATGTTGGCCTGAAACTCGCCCAGCGGGATCATTCAGGCATACAAGCCCTGGGCCGTGGCTTGGTCACGGCCATGCCCAAGGTGCTAGCGACCATCTCGGTAGTGGGCACCATCGCCATGCTTTGGGTGGGTGGGCATATCCTGATGGTGAATTTGGGGGCCGAGGGAACGGGCTGGCTCAACGCGCCCTATGAGTGGGTACATCATATTGAGCTAGGCATTCGCGAGGCCACCGGGGCCTTGGGCGGCACGCTGGGCTGGAGCTTCAATACACTCTGCTCAGCGGTGATTGGCTTTTTGGTGGGCTCGGTGGTGGTGGGTGTGTTGCGCTTCGTTCCTGCTAAGCGGGCGCATGTTGAATAGCTGTGGGAGGCGATAAAGTCATCAGACATATCGATTACCCCCGCCGTTGCGCTTAATTGAAAATGGCTAACTGGTTCGCCCGGTGGCAGAGAGCTTGCCTCAGCACGATGCCATCGCTCCGTACACACGGCAGGGCGCGTCTGGTACTTGAAGGTCGTTAGTCAGTTAGAAAATAGGAAACGATATCCATCTCTTTATGAGGAATGCCGATGATGTCAATGCATTCGTAGCCAATCAGATAAAAAATGACGTGCCATTCCGTATAGCGGCCGATATTTTTTAAATCGTCCCTTGATCTCGGTGTGATACGGAATGTGGGCATTACGTTTCGTTATCCAAATCGTTGATTAATGCATCTATTGAGAAATCGTCCACGAATTCACCAGCGCTAGCTTGCTCGGCACCTCGGGCTAGATGCGTACGTAGCGCCTCAAGTTTGCTTTTGCGTTCTTCCATGGCGCATAGCGCATCACGTACAACCTCACTGGCTGAGCCGTAGCGACCACTAGAGACTTCGTTTTTGATAAAGACTTCCCAGTGCTCCCCTAGGCTAAGGCTGGTCGTTGCCATGATGTGCTTCCTATATTCAAAAGTAACAAATATGAATATGTGTGTGGCTGACGAGAAAGGCAAGTGGGCAGGCCAGTGAGCGCTCTTTCTAGTTTTGCTGCTGAAGATGGCAGACATTCTCCACGCCATGAAACCTAATACCGATGATGTTGGAATGTCTTGAACCGGTCGCGCTAACACCACTAACAACGGCTTTTACGCTTCCTGCTAACGATTCGCCGCCCGAACAAAAGCGCTGGAGATTGGCCGAGAAGCTCTCTGCACAGGTTGGCTAGCGGAAGGCCGTGGGGCAGGGGCACAAACAGTGGCAGGGCCTTAGCCTGCTCCAGTTCGTATAGGAGCCGTTGAGCCAGGGCCCCGTCGCGGCCGTTTTCATTATAGAGGGCGGGAATGTGGGCGGAAGCCAACAGCAAATGCAGAAGAGGCGTCACGACCAGCATCTCACAGCTGCTCGAATTGCGTGGCGCGACATGGGGCTCGATATACAGGCTTTGGGTGCTCACCCCGTTCATACACACTTGGTGCCGCTTGCCCGCAGGTAGCCAGACACTGGAGAATCACGTCCTGTCTTCCGTGCATACCGTTAGGAAAAAATACTTCGTTCGTGAAGATTTAGCTATAACCATTTTATTGCACCTATTCTCCATGAGCCCCGAAAAGCTCAGTCGGGAGAACGTCGATCAGTCTCCTGTTACCTCGCGGATATCATCGAGGAGCTCGTCAAAGTAGGGGTTCCAGGTAAGGCGGGCGTGGTATTTTTCCGCATCGTTCAGGCCCCATGCGCCGAACCAGAGGGTCTCTGGGTCATCGGGTGGCGTGAGGCCGTCCTGGCCGTTTTCCAGCATGAGGTAGCTACCCACTTGACCGTAATAGGTATTCTCGGGCGCAAACAGCACATTCATGTGGGAGAAGGTGCTGATTTGGCGGTCGGGTAGATGGCTGGTAAAGGCGGTGACACGCGGATCGTCAAGGTTTTGCGGTGTGTCCCCGTACCAAACGAAGCGTGATTTACGATTGGGAAAGCGGTTTTGAAAGGCGGTAAGCGTCGCGTTGGGGTCAAGGACGCTATCATGCTGGCTCATCGTTATGAGTACGGGTTTATCAAAGTGTGCGGTGTCGAGATTTTTTTGCACGGTACTGACCGTGCGATAATAGAGAGAGGCGCCGTGCGTAGGAAGCGACTGGTAAGTGGCAATATTGTCCTCGTCATCAATGTCGAGCCAGTCCCAAAAATAGGCAAGGGCTGGGGCAAGAAATAAATAGCTGCTACCGGGGTAATATCCAGGAGAAAACAGCAGCAGGCCATCGACATTGTCGTCTGTGAACGCATGAGAGGTGACCAGGTTACCGCCGGTTGAGAAACCGCCAAGCCAAAGCTCATCGACCTCAGCTGCTAGCAGTTCGGCGTGATGGGAAATGATTTTTTCCCAATCCTCATTATCGGCTAGCATCAGGTCGGCGGGGCGTGTGCCGTGGCCAGGCAGAAGAATGGAGCGAACCAACCAGCCGTCATTCGCCATGGCGGTGGCGATATCGATGAAATACCACGGGCTTGCGCCCAGTCCATGAACTAACAGGATACCGCGTTTCGCCGGTTTATCCGGGCGGAGTTCGAACGGCGTATTGAGCGCTATTTCAAGGTCGCGGTCTTCACTGATGAAAGCGCGGTTATTCGCAATCCATGCACGGGTTTCGCGCACATATTGATCATAACTCTCCTGATCATAGGGAGGCAGGCTGCCTGAGGATTGAAAGCGTGGAGAATCCGGTGGCACGGCGCAGGAGGTCAGTAAGAAAAGTGTGAAAAGTAGAACGCTAAGCCGACGAATCATGAAAGCCTCTCTGTAGTTGCTTGCCTCTGACAGAGAGTCACCAATGTGCTCCCCTTACTTAGAATGATTGGGCAGGCGGGCTGTGTAGTGTTTAACGAGCAGCGTGATTATTTTGACTGTTACAGCCATTTAGCTATTTAAGGCAAACCCCGGCAGCACTGCCTCGGCCTCAATAGCGATTAGCCATTCCGGTTCGGCAAGGCCGTACACAATTAACCAGGTGGCGGCTGGCGGTGCGATAGGAAATCGGTGCTTCAACGCCTCCATCACACCCTGCTGTTCATACCGCACGGATTCGGCTAAGTAGATCCGTACCATTACCACCCGCGTGAGATCGCTCCCAAGGCTTGTTAGTAAGCGTTCTATATTGTCGAGTGCTGCCTGGGTCTGCTCGGGCAACTCTGGGCCCGCTAAATGGCCCTCGGTGTCGACGCCCACCTGGCTAGACATCAGCACCCGGGTGCCACCCTGGACTACTACGGCTTGGCTATGGCCTTCGATCAAGGTATTGGGCAGGTTGGGCGGGTTTAATGGTTTGCGTCTTAAAATATGCATTACAAACTCCTTCCTAAGTGCATAGGGTCGCTTGCAAGAATGACTGATCGGGCAATCATGGGTGACGCTCTGTTGGGTCAGCCATTACCACTAGCTGACAATATTGGACTACTTTACTTTCTCGTTTCTTACTGAAAGTATGTGTGCATCGAATTGGTCTCTAACGAAGAGTGCGTAAGGCATTTCATTTAAAGCACGCCTGCCGTGGGCGTTCATCTTGACGGTGGCGACGTCGGTGATGCACTCGTTAGCTATTGATATTTTCGCGGGAATCGCTTGCACTGGCCTCGTTTTCTTTGCATAAGGTCATGATCAACCCGGGATGGGCGTTGTGGGCCGAAAGCTCCCAACCGTGTGCCATGGCAATCTCTTGGCAGATGGCCAGCCCCAAACCAGCGCCATGGTCGCGCCGATGCGCCCCACGCCAGAAGCGTGAGAACAGCAAGGCCAATTGCTCTGGTTCGACGCCTGGGCCACGGTCACGCACAGTTATTATATTTCCCTGGATCTCCATGCTGACGAGAGTCTGTTCAGGGGCATGCTGGATGGCGTTCTCCAGCAAGTTCTTGAGCAGGGTGAAACACGCACCGCGATCAGCCTTCCATGTCACTTCTTGATCCGTGGCTAGTACCGTTAAATGCACGTCGGCCGCCTCTGCCATGCGCTGTAAGTAGGTAGAAGCTTCGTGTGCAATGTCCTGCATCCGAACAACGCTAAACTGGTAGTTGTGTGCTTCGCTCGCTTCGGCCAGCAGTAGCAGTTGTTGCACCTGCCGCGTCATATACTCGACATCGCTCAATAGCGCCTCGCGATCATTTCGCCCTTCCTCAAGCAACTCAACCTGCCCGCGGATCAGTGCCAGTGGCGTTTTCAATTCGTGGGCCGCGTGACCCAGAAACTCCTGTTGGAGGCGATAGCCCCGCTCAAGGCGTTCCAGAGCATGATTGAAACTATCCACCAGCGGGGCAATCTCTGCAGGTATCGCTTCCGTCTGTAGCCGAGCGTCAATAGAGCGTGGTGAAATAGCCGCTGCAGATTTGGAAACATCGCGCAGCGGCTTAAGGGTGTAACGTAAGGTGACGAAGGCACATAGGCCGAAAGCGATAAACAGCACCAAGCCGAACAGCAGCACGCCAGCGACCACCTGAGGGAAGGCAACTTTATGCAGAATATCCACGAACCTTGCGCTGGCCACGAACTGCAGATACCACTCTCTCCCATTGTGCTCTAGGGGCTGCGTAGCGCCATAAAAGGTCTTACCATTGTGCTCGAAGGTAAAGTTGCCACGGGCTAATTGAGGCGTGGCGCCGTTGACTGGCCAGAACTCTTCGCTACTACTCGAAAAAGCTGCCACGCTCCCTGTGTCATCCAAGATTCGGTACGCCGTCTCGCGCTGTGGACCCTCGTAAAGCCAGGCGCGGTCATCCATACTTGAGTCGAAACCTAAGGGTATGCCGCTACTATCAAAAACGATGTTGTCGGCTAGTCTTTCGGCGGCGTCGGCTAGATCCATGCGGGCCAGCAGATCGCTCTGAAGCACCACTGCTGCAGCAATTACCAGCAGTATAATGCTTAGCACCATGCCTGCCACATAGGCCAACAGTACTTTCAGCCTCAGACTATTTAGCGTCATCCGCTTGACGAAGGGCATACCCCATTCCTCTGACGTTGGCGATCCGCTGGCGCGAGCCAATGGCCAGCAACTTGCGGCGTAAGCGGTGCAGAGCGACATCCAGCGCGTTCGGTGTCACCGCCTCGCTAAGCCCCCACGCTGCCGCTTCCAGCGCGCTGCGACGAACAACCTCATCGTGCTTGTGTAGCAGCAACTGCATGATGTGTAGCTCGGCCGGGGCAAGGGCAATACTCTCGTTCCGGCTGAACAGGACACCGCTTGCCGTATGCAGTCTCAGGTCGCCATGGCTTGGATCGATGGGGTGGAACACTACAGGGCGGCGCAGCAAAGCCCTGACTCTTGCCACCATTTCGTCCATGGCAAACGGCTTCGGCAGGTAGTCATCGGCACCGGCTTCGAGACCTTCTAGTCGGTCATGCAGCGCATCGCGCGCCGTTAACACTAGGCAGGGCACGCTAAGTCCCGCGTTGCGCAGCTTTTTGAGCAATAGCAGCCCATCGCCATCCGGCAAGCCGCGATCGAGCACCAGTGCTTGATAGGATATTTGTTGAATGGCAGCCCAAGCAGAATCAATGCGATCAACCACATCAACGGCGATGCCAGCGTTCACTAGCCCTTGGTGCATTAGCTGGGCTAGGCGGTCATGATCCTCAATCAGCAGTATTCGGCTCATTAGAAGTGGTAAAGATAACCAAGAAACACACTATTTTCAGTTGAGCGATCTACCAGCGGACTATCCTTGATTTCATCTGCCAGACTCGTTACCTCAACCCCCATAAGTACGGAGTGATGCTGGTTGAAGCGGTAGACGCCGCGCATCCCCGCCTCGATATTGATAGCCGATTCTCCTGCATAGGCAGGGCGGTCAAAGCGAGCCTCGCTGTTTCGAACGCCGAAATAGTAATCGACGCTCTCCTCGTCTTGCCAGGTTGCTCCTAAGCGCGGGGTCAGCAGCACATGCTCGCCGAATTGCCACGTCCTTTCCAAGCCGACATTGATGCGATGCCCATCGCTGTTGTCCGATACATCGGTTAGCCACTTGGCACTAACATTAACGATATCGCTGCTCCACTCTACGGTTGCCCCCGCCCAGAAGCCCCCCTTGCGCTCACTCATGCCATTGAGAATCGCGGCGTCTCCTTGTTCGTAGCCGCTACCATCGTACTGGGCGACGACGCCAAAATGGAGCTGTTGAGAGGCACTGATATCAAGCCTCGGTAGTTTGAATTCGACTTCAGGCCCAAAAACACGGAGGTATCGGTTCTCGACCAGCAGCAAGGGTACTGGAGTGTTGTCACGATCAATACCGGCATAGGGCTTCTGCTGGCTCATTACGCCGAGACCTAGTCCCCAAGAAGTGCCATTTGAATTCGATTCATCAGCGATGACCCATGGAGATGCAAAAACAGCACCACTGAGCAATGCGGCGGCCACCAGCTGTCTGGTGGTTAGATGGCCTTTCAGTAGTAGCGTCTGATGAGAACCCATTGTGGCACTCCTAGCATGTTTTATAAGGAAAAGTGATAGGACAGAGGCATCATCAGGAGACTTATCTTACGCGTTTCTTACTGTTACCAGATTAATTTAAAATGTTTTATCAGTAAGAAACGAGAAAGGAAGGTAGGTCGATTGGGCTCAACCGAGGAAGGTAACGAATGCGATCAGAAAAAGACAAAATGCTAGCAGGCGAGCTTTATAACCCAGCTGATCCGGTCTTGCTAAAGGAGCGAGAAGAGGCAAGGCGAAAAGTGAGGTTATACAATCAAGTTTTGGAAACTGACGCTCAGCGATTGGCAGCTTTGAAAGCGTTGTTTGGATCGACGGGAGAACACCTCTATGTCGAACCCAACCTACGCGTGGACTATGGGTATAACCTCCATGTGGGCGAAAACTTTTTCGCCAACTTCGACTGCACTCTGCTGGATGTTTGTGAAATACGCTTTGGTGATAACTGCATGCTGGGGCCGAATGTGCAGGTTTATACGGCCACCCATCCCCTTGATCCGTATGAGCGTAATGCGGGTAAAGAGTACGCAAAACCGATTTATTTTGGCGATAACGTCTGGATTGGTGGCGGCGCCATCATTAACCCAGGCGTTAGAGTAGGCAATAACGTGGTCATAGCGTCGGGCGCCGTTGTAACCAAGGATGTACCCGATAATGTGGTGGTAGGCGGGAATCCTGCTCGCATAATTAAAAATATTGCTGTTAAAGGTGGGTAATCGTTAGCTTGCGTTGAGGTAAGAGGTTGCCTTCTATCCTTTATTCGCACGAGCATGGTTGGCAGACGTGAATGGACAAATGCACTGCGGCCAGCAACACACAGTGCATGTGCGAGTTAAAAGGCTAGAGGGTGTAGCGAACTCACATCTTGCTGAGTATCTCGACCGCTTGATCGAAGTGCCCGTCACGCTCAGCCCAGCGTAAGAAATTGACTTTCTCCACCAAAATCTCCTTGGGTGTCGGTTGCTGTTGGAACAGTGTCATGACCTCTTCCATGTAGTCATTCAGCGGCATATAGCCTTCGCGGGTCGACTGCCCTGGTGTCAGCTCCGTCTGAACGGCAGGAGGCGCCAGCTCAATAAGCTCGACCTTGCCCTTGAGCTGTTCGCGCAGGGAGATCGTATAGGAGTGAATGGCCGCTTTGGTGGCGTTGTAGGTTGGCGTGCCGCTCAGCGGTACAAAAGCTAAACCAGAGGAAACGTTCACGATGACGGCGTCGGGCTGGCTTACCAGGTGGTCAGTGAGCGCGTTTGTCAGTCGGATGGGCCCTAGTAAATTGGTGACGACTGTCTGTTCGGCATCGCTCAGGTCTCGGGTGCAGGACACGTCCTCGCGCCGCATGATGCCCGCATTGTTGATCAGTACATTGAGGTTAGGATACTCGGCGGTGACACGCTCGGCAAAGGCGGTGATCTCCTCTGGATCCTCGATGTCGACAACCACCGCGTGCATGTCGCGCTGGCCAGCAATGGTTTCCTCCAGCGTCTTCAGACGCCGTCCGGCGACGATGACGGTGTTGCCAAGCGCATTGAAGCGTAAGGCGAGTTCACGACCAATCCCGGAGCCGCCGCCGGTGATAAGCATGGTGTTTCCTGACATTTTCATGGTTTAACTCTCCGTCTACGTTTAGAAGCGAATGCCACTCACTTTTTATCAACTTGCCGGCGGCTGGGCTTGCCATCCCTTACACAAAACTTGCCTGATCCTGCACGCGTGGAGAAGCATCTCCTCCGCCATGCTAAATTTGAGTCGAGATGCTGGAGGAAAGCAGATGGAGTCACTCAAACAGGCGGTTCAGGCGTATGCCAAACGTTACGCCAATCGTGATGGTTTGGCGTTAACAGCCGTGCCGGGTCTTCGAATGATGTACGTCGAGGCGCCAGCTGGCGATCTGCAATCGGTCTATAAGCCACTGGTATGTTTGGTTCTGCAGGGGGCCAAGCGCATTCTCGTTGGGAAACAACAAGCGGTATTGTCCGCTGGGAAGTCGGTGATCGTCAGCGCTGATATGCCCGTGGTGGGTAGGATTGTGCAGGCGAGTAGGGAGGCGCCCTATCTAGCCGTGGCGGTCGAGCTGGATAGGGCGATCCTGCGTGAGCTAGCCGCTCATATGGGGAGTGCTTATGCCCCACCACTACCCGAGATGTCGACCTTATTTGCCGAAGATAGTGAAGCCGAGGTGATCGACTGCGTATCACGGCTGATGAAGCTGCTGGATCGCCCTGATTCAGCGCCGCTTCTTCGCCCAGGCATCATGCAGGAGTTGCATTACTGGCTGCTGTCTGGCTCTCACGGGGCGGCTTTGAGGGGTATCGCCGACCCAGATAGCTACGCGAGCCGCCTTGCTGATGCCATTGCACTCTTGCGAGCCGAGTACACTTCCCGGGTGTCGGTAGAGCAACTAGCGGCAAAGGCAGGCATGAGCCTCAGCTCGTTTCACAAACACTTCAAGCACATGACCTCGCTAACGCCGGGACAGTATCAACAGCGGCTGCGTTTGATTGAAGCGCGCCGCCTCATGCTCGACGAGGGATGCTCTGCGAGTAATGCTGCCTTCGAGGTCGGTTACGAGAGCGTATCGCAGTTCACTCGCGAATATGCCCGTCTTTTTCAACTACCACCGAAGCGCGATGCTCTACGCTATCAAAAATCTCTCCAAGCCATTAATGGAGACGTTCCTAAAGCACAACCAATAGGCACTTGAGTGAAGGCAGCATTGTGGGAGTTGCCTATCAATTCACTTCGTCTCTGTCCGCAGAGAGCGCCACTTCCTTATACGCTTCGAGCGACTCAAGCCGCTCTTTTAGCGCATGGCTAATGGAATCATAAGCCGTGCTGCCTAACGTAATACGCAGTGGTGGGTTCGGCATGTCCGTTATGTTGATGATGGCATCAACAGTGTTGCCGGCATCGCCTTTAATGGCCAAGTCACCTGACGCTAGTGCTCTGCGCAGTTCGCCTGCTGGGGTATCTTCATAGATCGGCGTCGCAGGTGTGCGATCCAACCCTTCAGAAAAGTGGGTGGCAGTGGGGCCTGGCTCGGCGATGATGAAATCAATATCGAATGGCGCGACCTCCTTTGCCACGGATTCGACGAACCCCTCGATGCCCCACTTCGTAGCGTGGTATAGGCTGAAGCTGGGATAGGCGATCTGGCCACCCTCTGACGATACCTGCACGATGCGACCCCCCCCCCCTT
>Ga0207828_100077_pt1 | contig 137354 bp, 125 predicted proteins | sample TtaePargueraPR_11_FD_187276 | JGI IMG/M metagenome (GOLD analysis project Ga0207828, IMG submission 187276) | Aerobic enrichment media microbial communities from Bioluminiscent Bay, La Parguera, Puerto Rico - Tt and P2 (3) (SPAdes) | ecosystem: Environmental > Aquatic > Marine > Unclassified ... | reverse complement strand
GCAGGGCTCGGATGGCGAAAAGAAAGGCACGGTCGAAATCACCGAAGCCGAGGACGGTCTGACGCTCAAGGGTCAGATTTCCGGCATTTCGCCGGGCGAGCATGCCATTCACATTCATGAAACAGGCACATGCGAAGGCGACTTTTCTTCAGCAGGCGGACACTTCAATCCGACGGATGCTAAGCACGGCATGCTGGCTGAAGGCGGCGCACATCTTGGGGATATGCCCAATATCGTGATGCCCGCCTCGGGCATGGCGGAATTTGCCGTCTTCGCGCCGGGGCTCACCCTTTCAGAAGGCACCGCATCTCTGGAGAACGCGCTTGATGATGATGGCGCGGCGATTGTCATTCATGACGGGCCGGATGATTACAAATCGAACCCTGCGGGGGATGCCGGTACCCGCGTTGCCTGCGGCGTTATTGGCAAGCCAGGCTAAGGCAGGTGATGCGATGAGCAAGCACGGTAACGACACGCGGCGGATCACGCTCAAGGCGGAAAAGGCGCGGCAGGGATATATCGCCCTCAAAACACCAGCCCGCCGATGGATTTTCTTCGGCGGGCTGGCGGCATTCGTTCTGCTCGTGTTTGCGCTTTCGCTTTTCGGCGGCGCTTGAACGGCCTTTTAAGGCGTCATGACCATCTTGAGCGCGTTTTCGACCTTCATGTCGGTGAGGCGGTAAGCCTCCGCGCCTTCCGCCAGCGGCATGCGGTGAGAAATCACACGCTCGGGATGGAGCCGCCCTCCCCTGATGAGCGCCACCAGTTCATCCCAATGATCCTGCACCGAGCAGGTGCCGATGCGGAAGTTGAGGCCTTTGGCGAAGGCCAGCGCCATGGGGAAGTTGAATTCCTTGGTCTGGTTGACGCCGATGGCCGAAACCGTGCCCCAGCGCCGGGCGAGCGTGATGCCGAGATTGATCGTGGCGTCCGCACCCACACATTCCACCACGCTGTCCAGATAGCGGCCTTTCGTGTCTTCCTTGATGCGGGCCTTGGCATCCACCGGGTCGAGCGCGATGGCGCCCATTTCAGCGGCGGCCTTGCGGCGCGTCTCCACAAGGTCGATGGCATAGACCGTGGTGGCCCCCATGGCGAAGGCGATTTCGACGGCCATAAGGCCGATGGGGCCAAGGCCGATGACGGCGACGGAGCTGCCCGGCACGATGTCCGCATTCTTGCAGCCAAGATGCGCGGTCGGCAGCGTGTCGGTGAGAAGCAGCGCCTCATCCGGGGAGATGCCTTCCGGGATCTTGCGGGCGTTGAAATCACCCATCGGCACGACGATGCCTTCGGCCTGGCAGCCTTCCAGCGCGTGGCTGAGGCCGTAGCAGCGGCCAAGACCGTAGTCGCAAAGGGCGACGTGACCGGCGAGGCACTGGGCGCAGTTGCCGCAGCCGACGGCGGCGGAGAGCATGACTTTGTCACCCGCTTTCAGCCGGTTCACGCTGCGGCCCGTTTCCACTACTTCGCCGATCGCTTCGTGACCAACGCAAAAGCCCGTATCCTTGCTGAAGCCGTGGCCGTGATAGATGTGAAGATCGCTGCCGCAAATGCTGCAGCGGTCCATCTTCACCAGCACATCCGTATCCGCCTTCAGGTCCGGATCGGGGAAGTCCTCATACCGGATGTCCTGCGCGCCGTGATAGGTCAGAGCCTTCATCGCGTTCTCCCTGTTTATCAGTCTATTATCATGCCGATGGACCCGACGATGGCGCGCGGGCGGCGGCGTTTTGCACCGTCCTTGCCCTCGAAAAGCCCCTCTTCCAGCGGCGCTTCGAGCATGACCGTCATGGTCTGAATGAGGTGTTTGAGCGTTGCCTGCGCGCTCCAGGTTGGGTGCGGGCGTGAGCGGTCGGAAAGCGCCGCCTCGCGCGCGGAAAGAACGCTGCTCAAATAAGCGCCCATGAAGACGAAACGCTGGTTCTTTGCCGCTTCCGGCATATCCGGCATCAGACGGCGCAAATGATCGAGGCAGCGCAGGTAGCCGGAGTTCCAGCGGTTCTCCAGCGCTTCCATGAAAAGCTCCCTATGGCTCATGGAGAGCAGCGCGATGAACCTTGTGTAGCTGTCCTCTTCCGTTTCATCATCGCCCGCAAGGCCGATGGAGGGATAGACCAGCGCTTCCACCACCTCGCGGATGGAGGACGGGCCGCCCTCCTCTTCCAGCTTGTCCAGAAAAGCGTTGCGGCGCATGTCGATGAGTTTGGCGCCGTCGGCCACAAGCTCGCGCACCAGCGCTTCTTTGGAGCCGAAATAATAGGAGAGCGAGCCGTGATTTTTCTGCCCTGACGCGACGACAATCTCGCGAACGCTCACACCATCAAGCCCGCGCTCGGCAAACAGGCGCTGTGCTGCGAGCTTGATCTGTTCGCGCGCGCCCGGCGTTTCTTTGCGAAGTTCTTTGCCGCTATTCTTCTTCGTCATCTTGACAAATTCGCATGAAGGTTTTTACTAGGTCAATCGTTTTATCCAAATGACCTAAAAGCAACAAGGGTCATCTGCAATAAGGCTCAGGGGAGCAGGGATGGAAGACTTCGAGAAACATGTGAGCCTCGATGCGCTGGCCGCATGGATGGATGGCAAGGGGCTTGGGAAAGGCACCATCGAAGACGCACAGCTTCTTGGCGGCGGCACCCAGAATATTCTCCTGAAGTTCACCCGCGCCGGACGGGCCTATGTGCTTCGCCGCCCGCCCCCGCATCTGCGCAAGAACTCGAACGAGACCATGCGGCGCGAGGCGCGCATGCTGGCGGCGATTGCGGACACGGATGTGCCGCACCCGCGGCTCATTGCCGCCTGCCCCGAGGAAGATGTTATCGGCGCTTCCTTCTACCTCATGGAGCCCATTGACGGCTTCAATCCCACAACGGGCCTGCCGGACTATCACGCGGCCGAGCCTAAGGTGCGGCGCGAGATGGGCTTTGCGCTGGTGGACGGCATTACCGCGCTTGGCCGGGTGGACTACCTTGCCGTCGGCCTCAAAGATTTCGGCAAGGTAGACAATTACCTCGAACGGCAGGTGGCGCGCTGGCGCTCGCAGCTGGAAAGCTATGCCGAGTTCAAGAACTGGCCGGGGCCTGCGGATATTCCGGGCGTCGACAAGGTGGCGAGATGGCTGGAAGACAACCGGCCCTCCGATTTCAAACCCGGCATCATTCACGGCGATTATCACCTTGCCAATGTGATGTACCGCTATGACAGCCCGAAGCTCGCGGCAATCGTGGACTGGGAGCTGACGACCGTCGGCGATCCCCTACTCGATCTCGGCTGGCTGATGGCGACCTGGCCGGACCCGAACGATTCCACCACAACGATCAGCGTTCAACCCTGGGATGGCTTTCCGCAGGCGGATGAACTCGTCGCACATTACGCAAAAGACACGGTGCGCGATATGAGTGCTATCGAGTGGTATGCGGTGCTCGCCTGCTACAAGCTCGGTATCATTCTGGAAGGCACCCATGCGCGGGCCTGCGACGGGAAAGCGCCGAAAGAAACCGGCGACATGCTGCACGCGACCACAATGAACCTTTTCAGCCGGGCGCTCCGCTGGATCGGATAAGTTCTCATAAACACAATAACGCACGTAAATAAACGGGAGGATCACATGAGCGATCTCGATTTCAACGGCAAGACCGTGCTCGTCGTCGGCGGTTCAAGCGGCATCGGCAATGGCGTTGCGCATGGTTTCCGTGCGCGGGGCGCGGAAGTGCATGTCTGGGGCACGCGCAAAAATGCAGAAGACTACAAGGCGGAAGAAGGCTCGGACCTGACAGGTCTTCATTACGCGCACATGGATGTGTCGGATTTCGATGCCATCGAATCCTATCAGTCGCCCTTCAAGAAACTGGATGTGCTGGTGCTCTGCCAGGGCACGGTGATCTACAAGCGCGGCGAGTTCCAGATGGACGGGTTTCAGAAGGTGATGGATGTGAACCTGAACAGTCTGATGGCCTGCGCGATCAAGTATCATGACATGCTGGCTGAGACGAAAGGCGCGCTCATCACGGTCAGCTCCACGGCGGCTTTCCACGCGACGCGCGGCAACCCGGCTTACAACGCCTCCAAGACCGGCGCCATGGGCCTGACGCGCACGCTGGCCGAAGCCTGGGCAAAAGACGGCATCCGCGTCAACGGCATTGCGCCGGGCCTTGTAGACACGAAACTTACCAAGGTCACGACGGAGCATCCCGACAGGCTGGAAGCCTCCTTGCGCGGCATTCCGATGCGCCGGCTCGGCCAGCCGGAAGACATGGCGGGCGTCGCCCTCTTCCTTGCCTCGCCGCTTTCCGCTTATGTGCTCGGCCAGACGATCCCGGTCGATGGCGGTCTCATTCTTTCGTAATCAGCTTTTACAACCAAGAACGTCCATGGGAGGACAAAGAGATGGATTTTGAACATTCCGACAAGGTAAAGGGCCTTATTGCCCAGCTTAACAAGTTCATGGATGAACATGTTTATCCGGCTGAAGAAGAGCACCATGCCTGGGCCATCAATCTGGACAACCTCTGGAAGCCCTGGCCGGGCATCGAGAAGCTGAAAGAAAAAGCGAAGGCTGAAGGGCTTTGGAACCTTTTCCTGCCGGAAGAGTATGGCGAGTTCAGTGCCGGGCTGACCAATCTTGAATATGCCCCGCTTGCCGAGATCATGGGCCGGGCGCCCTGGTCGTCGGAAATCTTCAACTGCTCCGCGCCGGACACGGGCAACATGGAAGTGCTCGCCAAGTTCGGCACGAAGGAACAGCAGAAAGAGTGGCTCATACCGCTTCTGAATGGCGAGATCCGTTCGGCCTATCTGATGACGGAACCGCAGGTCGCCTCTTCCGATGCAACAAACATCGAAACGGAGATCAAGGCGGACGGCGATGACTATGTCATCAATGGCCGGAAATGGTGGATCAGCGGCATCATGGACCCGCGCTGCAAGTTGCTGCTCATGATGGGCAAGACGAACCCCGATGCGCCGCGCCACCAGCAGCAGTCCACCGTCATCATTCCGCGCGACACGCCTGGTGTGCATATCGTCCGCAATCAGACAGTGTTCGGCTCGCTCCATTCGCCCGGCGGTGAAGCGGAACTGCGGCTCGAAAATGTGCGCATTCCGAAGAGCAACATCATTTTGGGTGAAGGCCGCGGCTTTGAAATCGCCCAAGGCCGCCTTGGCCCAGGCCGTATTCACCACTGCATGCGCTCCATCGGCCAGGCACAGCGGGCGGTTGAAATCATGGCCAAGCGTGTGGAAAGCCGGGTTGCCTTCGGCAAGAAGCTCTCCGACCAGAGCTCCATCCGTCAGGACATCGCCCGCTCCTATTGCGAGATTGAGCAGGCACGGTTGCTGACGTTGAAAGCCGCCCACCACATGGACAAATACGGCAACAAGGAAGCGCGGGACATTATCGCGGCGATCAAGGTCGTTGCCCCGCAGATGGCGCAGAATGTGACCGACCGGGCCATTCAGGCGCATGGCGGCATGGGTGTCAGCTCCGACACGCCGATCGCCTACTTCTTCACGCTGAACCGCTTCCTGCGTATCGCGGATGGGCCGGACGAGGTGCACATGTCCCAGCTCGGCAAGCTGAAGATCAAGGAATATAATGCTCTTTAAGCCGCTCTATGGCTGGAGTTTAGGAATTAAAGCGGGCGCCTGCGGGCGCCCGTTTTGCGTTTTAGAAAAATCTTTTCCTCATTAAGAAATACTTAGTTCACTTAGGAGAATATACTCTCATACCGTGTTTTTGCGTATATCTCTCAACCGAACCTAAGGACCTTGAGATGCGCCTGCCCGCCACCAACCTTCAAGAGCTCAAAGCCAAGCTCGATGCGCTCGACCGTTCCCAAGCTGTCATCGAATTTAACCTCGATGGCACGATCATCACCGCCAACAATAACTTTCTCGACACTCTGGGTTACGCGCTTGATGAAGTGCGCGGCCAGCATCACCGCATGTTCGTCGAAGAAGAGGAGCGCAACAGCAAAGCCTATGCGGATTTCTGGGATGCGCTGCGCCGAGGCGAGTTTCAGTCCGGCGAATTCCGCCGCGTCGGAAATGGCGGCAAGGAAGTCTGGATCCATGCAACCTACAATCCACTGCTCGACCGGCGGGGCCGTCCTTTCAAGGTTGTGAAATTCGCCAGCGATATCACTGCTGAAAAATTGCGCAATGCGGATTATGAAGGCCAAATTGCCGCTATCAGCAAATCGCAGGCGGTGATCGAGTTCAATCTGGATGGGACAATTCTGAACGCCAATCAGAATTTTCTGGATGCGTGCGGGTACAGTCTCGAGGAAATCAAAGGCAAGCATCACCGTATGTTCATGCCTGCGGATCAGCGTGAAAGCGAATCCTATAAAGAGTTCTGGGCGTCGCTTGCGCGCGGGGATTATCAGGCGGGTGAATTCCGGCGCATCGCCAAAGGCGGCAACGAGCTCTGGTTGCAGGCGTCTTACAACCCGATCTTCGACATGAACGGGCGTCCTTTCAAGGTCGTCAAATATGCCTCTGACCGCACCAAACAAGTGTCGGACCGTATGCACCGTATCGAGGCCCAAAAGTCTATCGACCATGATCTGACGGGCATCAGCGAAGCCGTTAAGCGCGCCAATATCCAGGCCGAAAGCGCCGCCTCCGCGTCGGAAGAAACGTCCGCGACCGCACAAACCGTGGCAGCGGGGATCGAAGAGCTTTCAGCGTCGGTGGACGAGATTAACCGGCAGCTTGCAGAAGCCAGCACGGTTTCGCAGGAAGCCGTGGATCAGGCCAATAACTCGTCGGAAGTCGTGTCCGGCCTTTCCAATGCGGCACTGCAGATCGGTGAGGTGCTGAAGCTTATCACAGACATTGCCGAACAGACCAACCTGCTTGCGCTGAACGCCACGATCGAAGCCGCCCGCGCCGGAGAAGCCGGTAAAGGCTTTGCCGTGGTGGCTGCGGAAGTGAAAACACTCGCCAGCCAGACCGCCAAGGCAACGGAGGAAATCAGCGCGCAGGTGAGCGCCATTCAAGGCTCAACAGGCAACGTGGTGAGCGCTATGGACACCATCAGCTCGACCATCCTGCGTGTGCATGAAATCTCCTCGGCCATTTCTGCTGCCGTGGAGCAACAGGCGACGGTGACGAAGGAAATGTCATCCAACATGCATATCTCGGCCAATGGCGTGAACACGATCAGCGAGAATATGCGCGAGATCGCAGATGCCATTACCTATATCAACAATGCCAGCGGCCAGGTGAAGAAAGCTTCAGCCGCGCTCGCCTGAGTTCAGCGTTACGCATCAATAAAAAAGCCGGAAGGAAACCCCTTCCGGCTTTTTGTTCAGGCAGCCTTGCGGCGCTGTCCACGTTGCCCGCGCTGGGGAGGCTTGCGGTTTTTCTGGCCGGACGGCTTGCCGAACTTCTTCGGACCGCCAGGCCGTCCGCCCCTGCCCCGTTTCGGGGTTTCGGCGCGTTCCGGCTCGCTCTTGTCGTGACGCATGTCTTCAACCGGCAAGGTTTGACGCGTTGTCTTTTCGATGCTGCGCAGAAGCGATCGTTCTTCATTGTCGCAGAAGGAAATCGCGATGCCCGAGGCGCCGCCGCGGGCCGTGCGGCCAATGCGGTGGACATAAGCTTCCGGTACTTCCGGCAGGTCGAAATTCACCACATGGCTGACGGCATCGACGTCGATGCCGCGGGCGGCAATGTCGGTCGCAATAAGGACATTGATATTGCCGTCCTTGAACTTCGAGAGGGCGCGCTGGCGCTGACCTTGCGACTTGTCGCCATGGATGGCGTCGCTGGCAATGCCGGCCTGCCCCAGCCCTTTCGCCACCCGGTCTGCGCCGCGCTTGGTGCGCGTAAAAACCAGGGTGCGGCTGAATTCGGGATTTCCGAGCAGATCAACCAAAAGCTCACGCTTGCGGTTCTTCTCGATAAAGTAAACCTGCTGCGCCACCTTCTCCGCCGTGGTTGCAACGGGCGTAACGGAGACACGCTCAGGATTGCGCAGCATGCCGCCTGCCAGCTCGCCGATCTGCTTCGGCATGGTGGCGGAAAAGAAAACGTTCTGCCGGTGCTCCGGCAATTCCTTCACGATGCGCTTGATCGCGACGAGGAAACCCAGGTCGAGCATGTGATCTGCTTCGTCCAGGACCACAATTTCCGTATCCCGCAGCGAGACATTGCGCGATTCCAGATGGTCGATGAGGCGGCCGGGAGTGGCAATGAGCACATCCACACCGCGCGCAAGGCCCTTGATCTGGGGCCCGTATTTCACGCCGCCGACCACAACGGTCGAGCTGAATTTCATGTGGCGTCCGTAAACGCGGAAACTGTCGGCGATCTGCTGGGCAAGTTCGCGGGTCGGGGCCAGCACCAGCGTGCGGCAGGTTTTGGGCTTCGGCCGGCCGCCGGTTTCAAACAGATGCTGGAGGATGGGAAGCGCGAAGGCCGCGGTCTTGCCGGTGCCGGTCTGCGCAATGCCCTGCACGTCGCGCCCGTCCATGAGGGCGGGAATGGTGCGGGATTGAATGGGGGTCGCTTCATTATAGCCTTCGTCCTTAAGGGCACGAAGGAGAGGCTCGGCAAGGCCGAGGGCCGTAAATTCGGTCATCAATCTCTTTCAGACAGGACGAAACCCGCGGGACTTTGCCTGCGGGGCGGTTCTGCCATTTTTTGGGGAAAGCCCCGCGTACTGGGCTTGGCCGGTGCTATTTTGCACAAGGCGCTCAACAGGCGGGATCTGGATGACCCCCTTACGCGGCTGAAACGCTTGAGATGTGGCGTCAGATGCTCATATCCGCTGCGTAAAGTCAAACGGCAATTTTCAGCGGGGTGGACAGGCCGGGTGCAAGCCTCTACCTAAAAGGGATCGAAATTGAAGCATAGAGGCTCCCATGGCCCTGAAAGTCGCCATTCTTCCGGTCACGCCCTTCCAGCAGAACTGTTCGCTGATCTGGGACGACGAAACGCTCAAAGGCGCTGCCATAGACCCGGGCGGCGATCTCGACCGCATCGAAGAAGCCATGGCGGAAGCCGGCATGACGCTGGAAAAAGTGCTGCTCACCCATGGTCATCTGGACCATGCCTCGGCGGCGGGCGATCTGGCGAAGAAGCATGGCGTCAAGATCGAGGGGCCGCATATCGGCGACAAGTTCCTGATCGATAGTTTGCAGGAACAGGGCTCCAAATTCGGCTTTCCGACCTACGGTGCCTTTGAGCCGGACCGCTGGCTGGAAGATGAAGAGACAGTAGAGGTGGCCGGTTATACGCTGCGTGTGCGCCACTGCCCCGGCCACACGCCGGGCCATGTGGTCTTCATTCATGAGCCCTCAAAGCTCGCTATTGTGGGCGATGTTCTGTTCCAGGGCTCCATTGGCCGGACGGATTTTCCGGGCGGAAGCTTTGATCAGCTCATTTCTTCCATTCGTGAGCGGCTTTTCCCGCTGGGCGATGAGATTGCCTTCATTCCCGGCCATGGGCCGATGTCGAGCTTCCAGCGGGAGCGGATGACCAACCCCTTCTGCTCGGACATTGCCGTCGGGGCTGCCTGACCTAAGGCCGCTGGCGGCGCTGGACTTCGGGCTCCAAATCCGGTTAAGTGCCCTCCAAACTGACAAAACGTCATAGAATAAGAATAGACGTTTTCTGGAGGACACCGGCCCATGAGTGCAGACCGCCTGCCACGCTGGCGCGTGGCGATGTTCAGCTTGCCCGCCCTTCCTATTGCTGCATTGGGGCTGCCGCTCACGGTCTATCTGCCGCCTTTTTACGGCGAAGCGGAGATGGGACTGAGCTTGGCGACGGTCGGTCTCATCTTCATGCTGGCACGCTTCTGGGATGTCTTTACGGATCCGGTGCTGGGCGCCGTGTCGGACGAAGTATCCAGCCGCTGGGGACGGCGGCGGCATTGGATCGTGATAGCCGCGCCCATTCTCATGCTCTCCTCCTGGATGCTCTTCATGCCCGAGGCGCCGGTGACGGCGGGCTATCTGCTTTTCTGGCTTTTCATTCTTTATATCGGCTGGACACTCATCACCATCAGCCACATGAGCTGGGGCGCGGAACTCTCGCTCGATTACGACGAACGCTCGGTGATCCAGGGCGGGCGCGAGGCTTCGCTCATCTTCGGCATGCTCGCGGTGCTCGCCCTGCCCGCCCTTGTCGAAATTCTGGGCGAAGACATCGCCAGCGCCGACAAGGTGGGCTCGATGGGCTGGTTCATCATCGTGCTTCTGCCGCTGACGATTCTGGCCGCCTGCTATTTCGTCGGCGAGCCGCAATTCACCAGCCAGCCGCAAAAACCCAACGCATCGATGGGCGAACTGATGCGGAAGATCGGCACGGCCTTCAAAGAAATCTGGGGCACGATCTACAGGAACAAGCTGATCCGCCATCTGCTGCTGGCCGATATCCTGGCGAGCGGGGCTCCAGCCATCACGGGCGCGCTCTACATCTATTTCGCCGTTTATGTGATGCAGCTTCCTACAGTGGCGAGCCTGCTGCTACTGGTCTATTTCGTGACCGGCTTTATCGGCGTGCCCTTCTGGATCCGGATTTCGCATCTTCAGGGCAAGCACCGTGCTCTGGCCTTTGCCAGCATCTATGGCGCGCTGGCGCTGCCTCTCGTTATCTTCTTTCCGCGCGCAGAGTTCTGGTGGCTCTTTGCGGGCAACTCGCTTTACGGCTTTGCCTATGGGGCAAGCTCCTTCCTTCTGCGCTCCATGATGGCGGATGTGACGGATCATGATTATCTGGAAACGGGCGAACGGCGCACGGGGCTTTATTACTCGCTCCTCACCATGACACAAAAGGTTGCAAGCGCCCTGGCGGTGGGGATCACCTATCCGCTGCTCGACCTTATCGGCTTTGTGCCGGCGGCAGGCGCCAATTCGCCCGAGACGCTGGATCACCTTCTCTACATCTATGTCGGCTTTCCGGCAGCCTTCATGCTGCTGACGGCGCTTGTGGTCTGGAGGTTCCCGCTGGGGCGGAAGGCCCAGGCGGAGCTTAGGCAAAAGATCGAAGCGCTGGAGAAGCGCAAGCGCGAGGAAAACGAGCACTGGGAGGCGGAGGCCGCTGTCGTTCAATATGGAAGTTCTGGCGGAATCGCCGATCGCCCGGCAGACTAAGGGCCATGAAAACACCTGAGGACCTTCGCCAGATCGACGCTCTCATCCAGGTGATGGCCGCCCTGCGAAACCCCGATGGCGGCTGCCCCTGGGACCTGGAGCAGAATTTCCGCAGCATCGCCCCCTATACGCTTGAGGAAGCCTATGAAGTGGCTGACGCCATCGAGCGCGGCGACATGGGCGAACTCAGGGAGGAGCTGGGAGACCTGCTGCTCCAGGTCGTCTTTCACGCCCGCATGGCCGAGGAAGAAGGCACTTTCGCCTTTCCTGACGTCGTGCAGGCGATTTGCGAAAAGATGATCCGCCGCCATCCGCATGTCTTCGGCGATGAGACGCGCGGCTCGGCTGATGGGGTCAAGGACCGCTGGGACGAGATCAAGGCCGCGGAAAAAGCGGCCAAGGGCAAGAAGACCAACGCGCTGCTCGATGATGTGCCCGCGAACCTGCCCGGCCTCACCCAGGCGGTAAAGCTGCAGCACAAGGCCGCGAAGGTGGGCTTCGACTGGCCGCAGACGGAAGACGTGCTCGACAAGATCACGGAGGAAGCCGGCGAACTGCTGGAAGAAGCCCGCGACGGCCTTTCCCATGCCCGGCAGGAAGAAGAGTTCGGCGATCTTCTTTTCGTGATGGCCAATCTTGCCCGGCATCTATCCATCGACCCGGAAGCCGCGCTCCGCCGCGCCAATCAGAAATTCCGCAGGCGTTTCTGGCATATAGAGCGCGTGCTTGGTGCCAAGCTTCAAGACGCCACGCTTGAGGAAATGGATGCGCTCTGGGATGAAGCCAAGCGCAAGGACAAGGCGGATGCTGCTGAATAACGTGCCGGATTAGGCCATCTCAGCTATAGCTGCGGTAATTGCCTCCCAGCCTGCTTCGTCCTTTGCCAGGACATGCGGCCCTTCTAGCGTACGTGGCGCGTAATTCTTGCCCGTTTCAATAGATCTGACGACACCGCCTGCTTCGGCAAGAATGAGCGCACCCGGTGCATGATCCCAAGGAAGCATGCGGTAAAAGGCAGCAAAATCCTTTTCACCACCAGCAATGTCGCGATACTCGCACGCCGCGCAGAAATGTGAATGAAGGTGCCCGACCTTTTCTCCAAAACGGGTGACCCGGCCCTTCCAGGGTTCGGGCATAAAGCCTGTGCTGATGGCTCCGCGCATCCTTTCAAGTGCCGGACTTGAACCGGAACTCAGCCGCGTTTCGTTTGCGCCGTGCCGCCGATAAGCGCCTTCTGCCTTTCCCGCACTGATAAGTATTCTGCCTACCGGAAACCATATCCACGCTCCCACTGTTTCCCCCGCCTTAATTAGCGCGATCATGGAAGCAAATTCCGGCTTGCCGTCGACGAAGTTCTTGGTGCCGTCCACCGGGTCGATAACCCAGAGCGTTTCGTCACTCCCCATTCTCGTGATGAGGGAGGGATCATTGGCAACGGCCTCCTCTCCCACGACCAGAGCCCCTGGCAAGAGCCCGGTCAGACGCGGTGCAAGCGCAGCTTCGGCCTGCTTATCGGCCTCGGTCACAAGGTCGCCTGGCGCCTTCTCTTCGATTTCATCAGATGAAAGTCTACGGAAACGCGGCATTATGTATTCAATGGCCACTTCATCCATGTGCCTGGCAACAGCGTCATGCAAGCTCATAGCTGAAGTTCGCTTTCCACTTCCGGCAAAAGCCGGGCGGCGGTTTTGGGGAAATGTTTGCGGAAACGGCCGGCGGTTACGTCGTCAAGTTTCAGTTCGACAAGGCTGTGCCCGTCTTCTCCAAATTCCTGTGAGGCGACGGAGCCCTGCTGGTGCAGCCAGGCCAGCGCTTCGCTTTCCTCTGCCAGAAGCTCACCCCGCACCGTGATGGTTTGTTCGGCCAGCAGCCGGTCCAGGGTTGTGTAGAGTGTTTCCATGCCCTCGCCTGTGAGCGCGGAGAGAAGCACCACTTCTTCCGTGCGGTCCGTTCGGTTGCGCAAGGCCTCCCGGCGCGGCTCGTCCAGAAGGTCCGCCTTGTTCAGCACCTCGACGATGGGCAGGCCCTTGCCTTCCTCGATGCCGAGGGTCTTGAGTACGTCCAGCACATCGGCCCGCTGGGCTTCGGTTTCCTCATGCGCGATGTCGCGGACATGGAGAATGATCTGCGCTTCCAGCACTTCTTCCAGCGTTGCGCGGAAGGCGGCGACGAGATGCGTCGGCAAATCGGAAATGAAGCCCACCGTGTCGGAAAGCACGACCTTGCGCCCGCTCGGCAGTTCTACAAGACGCATGGTCGGGTCGAGCGTGGCGAAAAGGAGGTCCTGCGCAAAAACTTCAGAATGGGTGACGCGGTTGAACAGCGTCGACTTGCCTGCGTTGGTGTAACCGACCAGTGCGACGACAGGATAAGGGGCCTCTCGCCGCCCCTTGCGGTGCAGCTCGCGGGTGCGCTTCACCTTGTCGAGCTGCTTTTCGAGGCGGTTGATCTTGTCCTGAATGGCGCGTCTGTCCGCTTCGATCTGCGTTTCGCCGGGGCCGCCCAGGAAGCCGGTGCCGCCGCGCTGACGCTCAAGGTGAGTCCAGCTGCGCACGAGGCGGCTCTTCTGATAAGTGAGATGCGCAAGTTCCACCTGCAGCGCCCCTTCGCGGGTGGCGGCGCGGGCCCCGAAAATTTCCAGGATAAGGCCTGTCCTGTCGAGGACCTTGACCTTCCATTCCTTTTCAAGATTACGCTGCTGGCCCGGCGTCAGGGTGCCGTCTACGATGACCAGCTCGACATTCAGCGCTTCAAGGATGGTCTTGATCTCGTCAAGCTTGCCGGTGCCGAGCAAAGTTGCCGGGCGCGGGGCGGTGAGCATAACGATTTCATCGCCCACGACATCGAGATCGATGGCCGCGGCAAGGCCGACGGCCTCCGCCAAACGGCTTTCCGGTTTGCGCCGGGCTTCCGTGCGGCTCTTGATCCAAGGAACGACGACAAAAGCGCGTGTCGGCTCCTTAGGGCCAGTCTGAAATTCAGACGGTCCTTTCTCTTTGCCGGGCGCGCCCGCACGGCCCTTCTGCTCGGAAGGCGAAATGTTACGCTGCTGTGTCAATCCAACTTAGACCCGCTTTGGCCTACTCAGACCTGCTCTGGCCGTCGCCGGCCCGCGCCTGACTTACTCGCCGTCATCCCCGTCAAAAAGCTGAACGGGCTGGCCCGGCATGATCGTCGAAATCGCGTGTTTGTAGACCAATTGAGAATGACCGTCACGGCGCAGCAGCACACAGAAATTGTCGAACCAGGTGATGACGCCTTGCAGCTTGACGCCGTTTACCAGAAAGACGGTCAGGTTGATTTTGTTCTTACGTACGTAGTTGAGGAACGTGTCCTGAAGATTTTGTGTTTTATCTGACATGGGTTGACCCATTTTTCATCCGTGCTTCCCCTCAACTCCACATCCAGAGGAGCACGGTTGGTTTAAGTTTAATCGGTGACGGGTGCGTCACCATTTCTTATCGCCTTCAACTGATGTGGGGCTGGATGCAACCTCTGCAAGTCCCCCTTCAGTTGCCGTCTCGATCACCTTAGAGACTCGGCGGCGCGAAGTTAAGATGAGAATTCGGCAACAGCATCGTAAAGCGCATGCAGCCGGCGGGCGACGGGACCGGGCCTGCCAGTACCGATAGGTTTACCATCGATGGCGATGACCGGCAGAAGAATGGCGGATGAGGAAGTGGAGAAGGCCTCGCTGGCGGCGCGGGCTTCTTCCAGCGTAAAGGGACGCTCATCGACATGCAGGCCATCCTGCCTTGCAGCTTCGATCAGAACCTGCCGGGTAATGCCGTTCAAAATACTGTGATCGGCGGGATGCGTGACCAGATGTCCTGCTTCATTAACGATCCAGGCATTGGTGGAGGCGCCTTCCGTGACGTGCCCTGCTTCGACCTGCCAGGCTTCGTAACAGCCTGCCGCGCGGGCAGCCTGTTTTGCCAATACATTGGGCAGCAAAGAAACTGATTTTATGTCACGCCGTCCCCAGCGCTGGTCGGGCACGGAAATGACCTGGATGCCTGTTTCGATCAGCCGTGCGGTCTTTTCTGGATCTATGCGTTTTGCGGTCACCACAAGAGCGCTTTTTGTATCCACCGGAAAGGCATGGTCCCGGGGCGCAACGCCGCGCGTGACCTGAAGATAGACATAGCCGGTGGAGAGGCGGTTCCGCCGGACCGTCTCCTGAATGATGTGGCGCAGCACGGGCATGGAAACAGGCGGCGTGATTTCAAGCTCGGCCAGCGAGCGCTCAAGCCGTGCGAGGTGGCGCGTCATATCCATGAAGCGCCCGCCCCGCAGGCCCGCAACCTCATAAACACCGTCGGCAAATTGATAGCCCCGGTCTTCCACATGCACGGACGCCATGCGATGGGGAACATAGCGGCCATTGACATAAGCGATGCGCGGCATGATCCGGTTCCTATCCCCGCCAGTAATCACGGTTGAGAAGACTAATGATCACCAGAAGCTCCAACCGGCCGAGCAGCATGATGATGACCCCGAGCCATTGAGCAAGGGTGGGAAAATCATGAAAGGCCGGGCCGTGAAGGCCAGCGGCGCGGGCCATGTCATAAGCCGGGCCCACATTGGCCAGAAAGGCAAGCGAGGCGGCAAAGGCTGCCTCCATCTCTATACCGATCAAAGACAACAGAACCCCGCCCAGCCCGAGCGCGGTGAGGAAAATAACGAAAAAGGTCCAGACGCTTTTCATCAGCTGAATGGAATAGGACCTGTCTCCGAAACGGCTCCGGACGATACCGTGAGGATAGACCAGGCGCTGCATCTCGCGCAGGCTTTGCTTGATCAGCAGCCCGGCCCGCATAAGCTTCAACCCGCCCGCCGTGGAAAGCGTACCGCCGCCAATCACAGCAAGGCCGAGCAGAAGCACCGGCGAAGCATGCGCCATCCATTCCGCATCCTTGGGCATCCAGCCTGTGGTCGTCACCAACGAGACGACAGCGAAGAGACTGTCGAAGATGTTCGCGTGTGCCGGTTCGCTCAGAAGAACTGCGAGCCAGATGACAAGTGCGGCGCCAAGCACGATGTTGAAGAAGAAAAGGACTTCCGGGTCTTCCCGGATCGCTGCGAGGCCCGAGCGGGCAATATTTCGGTGGGTGGCAAAGCTGAGCGCGCCCAGGCACATGAGGACCATCAGCCAGATTTTGGGGCCCACGCCATCATAAGCGGTCAGCCCTGCGTCTGTTGGCACGAACCCGCCTGTCGATACGGCGGAGAGCGTCAGGCATATCGCGTCGAAGGCCGGCACGCCGGTGCCCCAAAGCACGAGCAGGCCGATGGCCGTGAGCGACACATAGAGGCCGCCAATCTCCTTTCCCGTGGCGCGCAGGCGCTGCAGCAGGTTGGTCGTCTCGCCCCGCGTCAAAGGCGAAAGGCGGAGCGACATGCCGCCGATACCGAATGAGGCGAAGATGGCCGCGCCCATGAAAATGGTCGCCCAGCCGCCAACCCATTGCAGGATGGCGCGCCAAAGGATGAGCGCGCGGGGTTTGTCATCCAGCGTTTCGAAGGAAGACGCGCCGGTCGTCGTCAGCCCGGAAACGGCTTCAAAGATGGACCCGGTGAAACTCGCGTCGGGCGTCATTGTATAGAAAGGCAGCGCTCCGAAAAACGGCATGACGAGCCACCCGGCCACGACGAAGGGCAAGAGATCGCGTTTCGTCAGCGCGCCTTGCGTGCCGCGGAAAGCGACGATGAGGCCGCCCGCCGCGAAAAGCGTGAAAAGAAAGCTTATGCCGAATGCGGTGAAGGCCCGTTCCTCCCCCGCCCCCAGGGCAAACAGGAGTGACGGCAGCATGGCAACCGCTATCACCATGACGAGCCAGCCGAGCCCATGAAGGATGTTGGTATAGACCATTCCGGGCCGTCAGAAGAATTCGAGGCTCACGCGGAACATCTGCTCGACAGCGGGCACCTGTTCTGCGCTCGCGAAAAGAATGACTCTATCCTTTGCGGCAACTTCGGTATTGCCGCGGGGAATGATGATTTCCTGCCCCCGCACAATGGCACCAATGAGAATGCCGTCCGGCAGCTGCACATCGCGCAGCGGCTTTCCGACGAGCGGCGAGGTCTCCAGCGCCTCGGCTTCGATCACCTCAGCCGACCCGTCCTGCACCGAATGCAGCCCGCGGATACGCCCGCGCCGGACATGCTGCAGAATGTGCGATACGGTGGTGCCGCGCGGATTCAGGAAGGCGTCTATGCCGAGTGACCGCATAAGCGGGCCGTAGTTCCGGTTGTTGATGAGGCTCATGGCGCTGCGGCAACCTTCACGCTTGGCAAGCACGCAGGTGAGAATGTTCGCCTGATCATCATTGGTGAGCGTCACAATGGTGTCGGTATCGCCAATGCCGGCTTCGCGCAGAAGCTGCGGGTCGAGACCGTCGCCGTTCAGAACGATGGTGCGTTTGAGATGGTCGGCCACGAAAACGGCACGGTTTCTTTCGCGCTCGATCACTTTCACGCGGACGCCGGACTCCTTCTTCTCAAGTTCCTGTGCCACGTACAGACCGATATTCCCGCCGCCGACGATAAGCACACGGCGGGCCTGTTTTTCCTCATGCCCGAAAATGGCGAGCGCGCGCTTCACGTCTCGCGTGTCGCTGACAAGATAGACCTCATCGCCCACAAACATCTGGTCATCCCGGTGCGGTACGAAAAGAGAGCCATTGCGGACGATGCCAACGACGCGCGAGCGCAGATCTGGGAAGAGTTCTGTCAGCTGCTTGAGCGGCGTGTTGACGATGGGGCAATCTTCTTCAATCGTGATGCCGGCCACATTCACCCGGCCTTCGGCGAAGTCGATGGTCTCGAAAGCGCCAGGCATGGCAAGGCGGCGCAGCACGGTGCGGCCCACTTCAAGTTCCGGTGAGATGATAACGTCGATGGGCATGTGATCGCGCGCGAACAGATCCTGCCATTGCGGCTGCAAGTAACTTTGCGAGCGGATGCGCGCGATCTTGGTGGGCACATTGAAAACGGAATGGGCAACCTGGCAGGAAACCATGTTCACTTCGTCATGGAAGGTCACGGCAATTAGCATGTCGGCATCCCGTGCCCCTGCCCTGTCCAGCACATCCGGATGCGCGCCATGGCCGACAATGGCCCGCACATCGAGGCTGTCGCTGATGCTCTGTACAAGCGACGCAGACTGATCGACGACGGTCACGTCGTTCTTTTCCGCGGCAAGTTGTTTCGCAATGCCGAACCCCACCTGGCCGGCACCGCAGATGATGACTTTCATGAGATGAGCCTCTTGCGCGTTGCGCTATACCTATTGCGTCATGTCCAGCCGCGTGGGCGTGTTGACGCCCAGGGACTTGAGTTTCCGGTGCAGAGCGGAACGCTCCATACCAATAAAAGCCGCCGTCCGCGAGATGTTACCGCCAAAGCGGCTGATTTGCGCCATCAGATATTCCCGTTCAAAGGTCTCCCGCGCCTCGCGGAGCGACATGGCCATGATGTGCTCACTGCCGGAGCCGTTCACATTGACCTGGGAAGATGCGCTGATTTCGGATGGCAGCATATCCGCGGCGATGAGCGTTTCCGGGCCGCCGGAGGTCAGGATCATCAAGCGTTCAACGATATTGCGCAATTGGCGCACATTGCCCGGCCAGTCATGCGCCTGAAGGGCTGCCATAGCATCGTCCGACACCTTACGCGTCGGCAGGCCGGTCGAGCGTGAGATCTGTTCGATGAAGTAGTCGCAAAGCCCGGGAATATCGTCCCGGCGCTGGGCCAGCGAGGGAACGACCACGGGCACCACATTGAGGCGGTGGAAAAGGTCTTCCCGGAAATGACCGTCAGCAATTTCCTTGCGTATATCTTTGCTCGAAGAAGAAACGACGCGGACATCGACGCTTACCCGCTGCGATCCGCCAACGCGGGAGAAGGTCTGATCGACCAGCACACGCAGCACCTTGCCCTGCGTTTCAAGCGGCATGTCTGCTACTTCATCCAGAAAGAGCGTGCCGCCATGGGCCTGTTCGAAAACGCCGACCTTGCGCGGTCCGCCTGTGCCGTCTTCCGTTCCGAAAAGTTCCTCCTCCACGCGCTCCGGCGCCATGGAGGCGGCATTGATCACCACAAATGGGTGCCCGGCGCGGCGAGATTGGCCATGCAGCAAGCGGGCGGCGACTTCCTTACCGCTGCCTGCCGGGCCCGTCACCAGAACACGGCTGCCGGTGGGCGCGACTTTCTCGATGGTCTGGCGCACCTGGGAAATGGCGGCAGAGGCGCCAATCATTTGCATGTCGAGGCCGGCCTTGAGCTTCAATTCCTCGTTTTCGCGCTTCAGCCGGAAGGCTTCGATAGCGCGGCGCACCACCAAAATGAGACGGTCTGCCTTGAAGGGTTTTTCGATATAATCGTAAGCGCCCTTCTTGATGGCGGAGACCGCGGTTTCCACGTTGCCGTGCCCGGAAATGATCGTCACGGGCAGAGTTGGAAAGCGCTCCTGCAGAAGGGCGAGCAGTTCCAGCCCGTCAAGGCGGCTTCCCTGCAGCCAGATATCAAGAACGACGAGTGACGGCACGCGCTCTTCGATGGCGGCAAGCGCGCTATCACTGTCGCGCGCAACGCGTGTGTTGTACCCCTCATCCGCAAGAATACCGGAAATAAGTTCGCGGATATCCGCTTCGTCATCGACAATTAAAATATCAGACGCCATGTGCGGCCTCTTTCTCCTCTGCCGTCATGTTTTCCGCGCCGGAGGCACGGCTTTCCCCTGTGTTCGAAGATTGCGGACCCGACCGGGCCGATTGTTCCCGGAGACGCGGGAATGTCAAACAAACACATGCGCCGCCCAGCCATTTTTCATGCGCAGGCGCATCCATCATTTCAAGTTTGCCATTATGGTCTTCCATTACCTTTTTCACGATGGCAAGACCGAGACCCGTGCCTTTGTCGCGCGTTGTTACATAAGGTTCGGTCAAACGCTGACGTCCTGTTTCCGGAAGACCGCAGCCTGAATCGCAAATGGAAACAACTATGTCTTCGTCCTGAATTTCAACGCTTCCGGTAATTTGCCCGATCACCTGCCCCTGCTCGATCTTGCTTCCGTCCGTTTCCTGCTCATGACGCGCATGAATGGCTTCAGCGGCATTCTTGAGAATGTTGGTGAAGGCCTGGCTGATAAGCCGGTCGTCCCCTTCTATTACTGCGGAGGCATCCGGCGCCTTGAATTCATACTCGATCTCACCATGCGCCACACGCTGCAGGAAAAAGGACTGGCGCAGTACCTCGCCCAGATCCGTTTCGCGCATGACAGCAGAAGGCATCCGCGCAAAGGACGAGAATTCATCCACCATGCGGCCAATATCACCGACCTGGCGGATGATTGTTTCCGTGCACTGCTCAAAGACTTCCTTGTCCGTCGAAATTTCCTTGCCGTATTTGCGGCGCAGGCGTTCGGCGGAAAGCTGGATGGGGGTCAGCGGGTTCTTGATCTCATGCGCAATGCGGCGCGCCACATCCGCCCAGGCGGCATTGCGCTGTGCAAGCACAAGCTCGGTAATGTCGTCGAAGGTCACGACATAGCCCTGAATATCACCGCCTGAGAACTCCCCGGCCACACGCACATTGAGCGTGCGGTCCTGCCCTGCGGCTGAAAGAGAAATTTGCGCCTGGGCGGAATTGCGGGAGGTGCGTTCGGCTTCATTCACCACATCCGCCATGGCAGGCAGAATTTGTGCCAGCGGTTCACCAAAAAGTGTTTCCAGCGGCCCGCCCAGGAAGCGCATCGCGGCCCTGTTGGCGTGGTTGATCCGGCCCTCCGAATCGAGGCCGATCACGCCGGCGCTCACACCTGCCAGCACTGCCTCCGTGAAGCGGCGGCGCTGGTCCATCTGGTGGTTCGCGGCAATCAGTTCGTTGCGCTGCTCTTCGATCTGGGACGTCATGCGGTTGAAGGCCCGGGACAGACGATCGATTTCATCATCATCGCCCATCTCCGCGACGCGGGTGGACAGATCGCCCGTACGCACCCTCTCCGCCGCGCCCATGAGGCGGCCGATGGGTTCGACAATCCTGTTGGCCGCCCAAAGACCGAGCCAGATCGCGGCCAGCAGCACCACAAGCGCCACGGCCACATAGATCAGCGCAAAAGTGACCTGCACGCCGCGCTGGCGCCCTTCCAGACTTTTATATTCCGTCACAGCAGCCTGCGTGCGGGACAGATGTTCGAGCACCCGTGCATCGACGAAACGCGCGACATAGAGATAGGCGTCATCTACGTCCGGCATGCGCACCAGCGCGCGGATCTGATTGCCCTCACGCACGGTCATGAGCACCACCTGGCCGTCATCGGCCCCGTCGAAATGCTCCTCGTCGGGCATGCTCATGGACGGCGCAACGCTGGCCGTGGCGCGGGAGAGAATCTTGCCCTCCCGGGAAATGATGTAGGCGGCGTTGAGGGCACGCAGGGCGGCCTGTGTGGCCAGCAGCTTTTGAAAGCGGACCGGGTTGGTCGACTCCGAGGTGGCTTCCCGGCTCAAGTCGTTCGCCATCAGCACGATTTCGGAGCGCAGCACCTGCTGGTGCTCTTCGAGATAGGATTCAGCCACTTCCAGCGAATTGCCGATGATTTCCCGTGTCCGCTCCCCGAACCAGATGTCGAGCCCGCGGTTGAGCGTGACCGTGGCAAAGACCGCCACGATGATGGCGGGCATTACCGCCACGACCGAGAACATGGTGACAAGCCGGGCGTGGAGTTTTGCCCCGGCAATGCCGCTCCGGCGCGCCAGAATGATGCGGGCCATGCGCCAGACGATGAGAGCGCACAGCGTGAGCACAACGGCGAGATTCGCCAGAAGCAGCGACAGAACGACAGAATCATTGGGCGTGAAGGGGGTCGCGCCGGTCAGCAGCAGATAGGTGAATGAGCCCAGGAAAATAGCTGCGACGACGATCGCCACGGCCAGAATGGCCGTCACGTTGCGCCGTTGCAGAAAATGCAAGATGCGCCTGTCCCAACGCGTATCGAAAAGCCTCTCGATGACGGACATGCGAGCCGGGTCCCCCTTCCAACCTAGATGGCGGCAGAACAGCAACTGTGCTTTCCCGGCCACGAAGGTGTTGGATGCGGGGTATTGTGGCCTTTGAACAGGCGCACTTCAACAACAATGTTGCATGTTTACATCAGGCATAGGGCCCCGGCTTCAGCCGAGGCCCCGCATGACATGAACATCAAGCTCGCGGATTTTCTTCCGCAGCGTATTGCGGTTTATGCCCAGAAGATGGGCCGCCTTGATCTGGTTTCCTTTGGTCGCGGCCAGCGAGAGGGAAAGAAGCGGGCGTTCGACTTCCCGGAGCACCCTTTCATAAAGACCGAGGGGCGGCAGTTCGGCGCCGTATTTGGAGAATTCACGCCCGACGATTCGCTCGACCGCCGTGCTCAGATTCTCTTCGCCCATCTCGATTTCAACCGCTGGGCCGACGGAGGGTTCGGCCAGTTCCATCTCGATGACGCGCACGCCAATCGTCTCTTCCGTATAGAGCGCGGCAAGACGGCGGACAAGGTTTTCAAGCTCACGCACGTTACCCGGCCAGCGGTAGCGCTTGAGATATTCCATGCTTTCAGTGTCGATGGTCTTGTGCGGCAGGCCTTCGCTCTCACCCTGCTTGAGAAAGTGACGCACGAGATCAGGAATATCCTCCGCGCGTTCGCGCAGCGGGGGCAAGCGGATGGGCACGACATTCAGGCGGTAATAAAGGTCTTCGCGGAAGAGCCCCTGATTGATGAGCTGGCGCAGATCCCGGTTCGTCGCGGCAACGATGCGCACATCCGTCTGAATGGAGGTGCGCCCGCCGACGGTGGTGTATTCGCCCTCCTGCAGTACGCGCAGGAGACGGGTTTGTGCTTCCATCGGCATGTCGCCAATTTCGTCCAGAAAGAGCGTGCCGCCTTCGGCCTGCTCGAAGCGGCCCGAATTGCGCTGGCTTGCGCCGGTGAAGGCGCCCTTCTCATGGCCGAAAAGTTCGCTTTCGATCAGCTCGCGCGGAATGGCCGCCATGTTGATGGCAACGAACGGCCCGTGGCGGCGTTTGCCATATTCGTGCAGCGCGCGGGCAACAAGCTCCTTGCCCGTGCCGGATTCACCGGAAATCATCACCGTCAGATCCGTTTGCATCAGGCGGGCCAGCACGCGGTAGATTTCCTGCATCGCGGCGGACCGGCCGATGAGCGGCATCTTGTCGTCATCTTCGGCCTTGGCGCGCGGAAGGGCCGACTCCTTCGGCTCCGACATGGCCCGGTCCACGACCCGGATCAGCTCATTGAGATCGAAGGGTTTCGGCAGATATTCATAAGCGCCGCGTTCAGCCGCCTGAATAGCCGTCATCAGCGTGTTCTGCGCGCTCATGACGATGATGGGCAGGTCAGGCCGGGCGCGCTTGAGACGCGGGATCATATCGAAGGCGTTCTCATCGGGCATGACCACGTCGGTCACCACCAGATCGCCCTCACCCTGGCTTGCCCAACGCCACAAGGTGGCCGCATTGCTGGTTGCGCGGACCTCATATCCCACCCGCCCCAATGCCTGGCTCAAAACGGTTCGGATGGCGGTATCGTCGTCAGCTATCAGAATGGTGCCGCTCGGCATGTGAACCTCATTACTCGCTGGGGGCTGAACTTTTTACGTGGCGCGGCGCTTCACCCTCAGCGGGTAAAGGACCGGCATGCATGGGCAGAAGAACCCGGAAAACGGTGCGCCGGGAGGCGCTGTCGCATTCGATGATGCCGCCATGATCACCGACGATCTTGGCGACCAGCGCAAGGCCAAGGCCCGTGCCGGATGATTTTGTCGTCACGAAGGGGTCGAAGAGATGCGGCATCAGGTCGTCCGGCACACCTGCGCCATTATCGATGACGCAGATTTCAAGCGGCAGGCCCACACGCTCTTTCGAGCCGGGCACGGAAATACGCACGCCAGGACGGTAGGCCGTCGTCAGAATGATTTCGCCGTCCGGCTCGTTAATGGCCTCAGCCGCGTTCTTCACGAGATTGAGGAAAACCTGAATGAGCTGGTTTCTGTCGCCATGCACCGCGGGCAAGGAGGGGTCATATTCCTCGATGAATTTGATATGCCGCGCAAACCCCTTCTCCGCCAGCTCACGGGCATGGCCCAGCACGGCATGAATGTTGACCGCCTCGCGCGGCACGGGCCGCTCATCCGAGAAAATCTCCATCCGGTCCACAAGCTGGCGGATACGGTCCACTTCATCGCAGATAAGCGTGGTGAGCTTCTTTTCGTCGGGCTCTGCGGAAAGTTCGATAAGCTGGGCGGCGCCCCTTATCCCCGACAGCGGGTTCTTGATCTCATGGGCGAGCACCGCCGCCATGCCCACAACCGAGCGGGCCGCGCCCCGATGGGTGAGCTGACGGTCCATCTTGTGCGCCATGGTGCGCTCTTGCAGAAGGACCAGCACCTGGCGGTCCTGATCGGGCACATCCACGATGGGCGAGACCTGAATGTCGATCGGCTTCTCGCCGAAACGCGGCGAGGCAAGCTCGACGCCATACTCGTTTGTGGACGTACCGCTTTCGAGCACCTGACTGATCAGTGTCAGAAGCGGGCTGCCAAAAGAGACAAACTCGGAAAAAGGACGGCGCGTGAGCACCGCGCGGCTTGATTGAAAGAACTGCTCGGCGGCGTCATTCGCGTAACGGCAGACACCATCCTGACCAACAACCAGAACGGGATGGGGCACCGCATTCAAAATCGCATCCTGATCGACACCGGCGCGCCCCGGCTTCGAGGTCTTGTACGCAACATCTCTCATGCAGCCAGCCTTTCGCTTTCTGCCGTGTAATGGGTTTCGAGCGCGGCGATGACTTTTGCCGGATCATCTTCGCGCAGTACCGCGGCCTTGATGGCGCGCGGGTCACTGCCCGTCGCTTCCGACAGGGTGTCGAGATACCAGGCTAGGTGCTTCCGGATGATCCGTGAGCCGAGCGCCGTGCCGTAAAGGGTGAGCGTGTCTTCATACTGCGCGCGTACAAGGTCCCATTGTGCGGCAAGGGAGGGGTCTTCGCTGCGCTCGCCCGTTTCAAGAAAGCGGGCGATCTGCGAGAGCAGCCAGGGCTTGCCATTTGCGCCCCGCCCGACCATTACACCGTCAGCGCCGGAAAGCTCCAGACAGCGCGCAGCATCTTCAAGATCGAGAATATCTCCATTCGCAATAAGCGGGATGGAGACCGCCTCCTTCACCGGGCGGATGGCCGCCCAATCGGCGCTGCCTTTATAGAACTGGCAGCGGGTGCGGCCATGGACGGTGACGAGTTGCACACCCGCCTCTTCCGCGCGGCGGGCCAGCTCGGGCGCGTTGATCATGTTTTCATCCCAGCCGAGGCGCATCTTGAGCGTGACGGGCACCTTGACCGCCTGAACCACGGCTTCCACCAGGCTGACCGCATGGTCGAGATCGCGCATCAGGGCCGAGCCGGACAGCCCGGTCGTGACCTGTTTCGAAGGACAGCCCATATTGATGTCGATAATGTCCGCCCCTGCGGCTTCAGCCAGCGCGGCGCCCTTGCCCATCCATTCAGCCTCACGCCCGGCGAGCTGAATGACGAGCGGGCCTTCTATGCCGTCTCCGGCGGCGCGGCGGAGCACGTCCGGGCGCTCGCGCACCAGCTCCTCGCTCGCGACCATTTCCGAGACGACGAGCCCGGCGCCCAGCCTTTCCGCCACGCGCCGGTAAGGCAGGTCGGTTACGCCGGACATGGGCGCCAGGAAAACGGGGTTACGGGTCTCTATCAGGCCGATGGCTATGGACATATCTTTGGCAACTTTTTAGGCAGAACAATTTACTGCCTGCAATTTATGCAAGATTACGCGGCTTTGAGGGCCGTGGCAAGCTTGCGTACAGGCGATTTAGCGCTTTCTCTCGGAAAACTGGGCGCTTGCCAAGGCTTTCCGGGCATGGGAAAGGAAGGCCATGAAGACCGCCGCGCTCATTGTGGCCGCCGGCCGGGGTTCCCGGGCGGGCGCGCCCTTACCCAAGCAATATGCCCCACTTGGCGGCAAGCCCTTGCTTTCGCACACAATCCGGGCTTTTGCCTCCCATCCAGATGTTTCACATATTCAGGTTGTGATTCATTCTGATGACAGGACCCTCTACGAAAATGCCGCCTCAGGCGCATCGAAGATGCTGCCGCCGGTGCCGGGCGGCGCCAGCCGTCAGGCGTCTGTGCTGGCGGGTCTGGAGGCGCTGGAACGGCAGGTGCCGGATCTCGGCTTCGTGCTCATTCATGACGGCGCACGGCCTTTTGTGAGCAGCTCGCTTATTTCCCGCGTGATCGATGCTCTTGAGACGGCGCCGGGCGCCCTGCCCGCGCTGGCGGTAACAGACACGCTGCGGCAGGGAGAAAATGGCCTCAGCGGCGGGTCGGTGCCGCGGGACGGCCTTTTCCGGGCACAGACGCCGCAAGGTTTCCGTTTTGCAGATATCCTGGCGGCGCACCGGGCTTTTGCCGGACAAGACTTCACGGATGATGTGGCGGTGGCGGCAGAAGCCGGACTTGAGACTCGGCTTGTCGAAGGTTCGGAAGACAATTTCAAAGTGACACATGCGGAGGACTTCCTTCGCGCGGAAAGATATCTGGCGGCAAGTATGGAAACACGGGTTGGCAGCGGCTATGACGTGCACCGCTTTGCAGAAGGCGATCATGTGACGCTTTGCGGTGTCGCCGTTCCCCATACACATGGGCTTTCCGGCCACTCCGATGCGGATGTGGGACTGCACGCAGTAACGGACGCCATTCTGGGCGCGCTTGGCGACGGGGATATCGGCTCGCACTTCCCGCCCAGCGATGCGCAATGGAAAGGCACGGCGTCTCATCTTTTCGTCGAGCATGCCGTGAAGCTGATGCGCGCGCGCGGCGGCACGCTGTCTCATGTCGATCTGACGCTGATTTGCGAGCGCCCGAAAATCGGCCCGCACCGGGAGGCGATGCGTGCGCGCCTTGCAGAGATATTGCAGGTCCCGCTTTCCCGCGTTGCCGTGAAAGCCACAACGACAGAAGGGCTCGGCTTCACCGGGCGGCAGGAAGGCATTGCCGCGCAGGCTGTTGCCACACTCAAGCTGCCCGCAAGCGAGGAGCCATGAGCGCGCCCCGCCGCGGCATGGCCTTCTGGCTAGCAACATGGTTCGGCGCGGGGCTGTCCCCCAAAGCGCCGGGCACTGTAGGTTCTCTTGCCGCGCTCATCTTTGCCCTGCCCGTTCCAATGCTCGGCTTTTCGCCGCTTGTTCTTCTTGCTGCTGCCTTTCTGCTGCTGCCCATCGGCATTTGGGCGGGCGCACGCTATGCAGAAATGAACGGCGCGAAAGATCCGGGCGCCGTCGTCATCGATGAAGTTGTGGGGCAATGGATGGTGCTGGCTCTTGCACCTGCCACCCCGCTTGGCTGGCTCATCGCTTTTGTTCTCTTCCGGTTTTTCGATATTTTCAAACCCTGGCCCGTCAGCTGGGCGGACCGCAAGCTTGACGGCGGGCTCGGCATCATGATGGATGATGTCATTGCCGGCCTATACGGCATGGCCCTGATGGCTCTTGTTACTTATTTTCTTCTCGGAGGCGGCTCATGAGCTTTCCGCCAAAATTCATTCACCTCGCCGAGCTGGTGCTGGCCGAATGCAGCGAGCGCAAGCTGAAGCTTGCAACAGCGGAGTCCTGCACGGGCGGGCTGATTGCCGGGTTGCTGACGGAGATTGCCGGATCGTCTTCCGTGGTGGAGCGCGGTTTCGTCACTTATTCCAATGACGCGAAACGCGATCTGCTTGGTGTACCGGGTGACATGATTGCGGATTTCGGCGCAGTAAGCGAGCCCGTTGCCCGGTCCATGGCGGAAGGCGCGCTCAATCATTCAAAAGCGGATATTGCCGTTTCCGTGACGGGCATCGCAGGGCCCGGCGGCGGCACGCCGATGAAGCCGGTGGGCCTTGTTCATGTCGCCTGCGCCTACCGCAATCACAACATGATGCATGAGCGGTGCCTGTTCGGTGACGTCGGCCGGGCGGAAGTGCGTATGGAAACCGTTGAAGCGGCACTTAATCTCGTGCGCCGGCAGCTCGGTACTAGCTGACGCCGTCACCGTAAATTTCATAGGCGCGGTTGATGAAAGCCTGAACCATGCGGTCCACTGCCTTGGTGAAGACGCCTGAAACCAGCGCTTCCAGCGTGCGGCTCTTGAACTCGAAATCCACCGAGAAATGAACGAAGCATCCGCTTTCCGCGGGCTCGAACATCCAGTGATTGTCAAGATGCTTGAAGGGGCCCTTCACGTAATCCGCGTCTACGGTGAGCCTTTCGGGATCACTCGTCACGCGGCTCGTGAACCGCTCGCGGAACATCTTGTAGGCGATGATGAGATCGGCGACGACGATTTCCGTGCCTTCATGTTCTTCGCGTGAGCGAATGCGCGCGCCCTGACACCAGGGCAGGAATTCGGGATAGGTATCGACCGATTTCACAAGGTCGAACATATCTTCCGCCGAAAAGGGAATGTGCCTGGTTTCTTTGTGCGCCGGCATGTATCAGCTTTTGTTTGCGGCTTCACGCGCTGCGCGCAGCTGAGCGAAGTCTTCATCCGCGTGATAGGAGGACCGCGTCAGCGGGCTTGAAGACACCATCAGGAAGCCCTTGGTGCGCGCCACACGTTCATAGGATTTAAACTCGTCCGGCGTGACGAAGCGGTCAACGGCGGCGTGTTTGCGCGTCGGCTGGAGATACTGGCCGATGGTGAGAAAATCGATATGGGCGGAGCGCATATCGTCCATCACCTGCAGCACTTCTTCGCGGGATTCCCCCAAGCCCGCCATGAGGCCCGACTTGGTGAAAATGGTGGGGTCCACTTCCTTCACTCGCTGCAACAAGCGCAGCGAGTGGAAATAGCGTGCGCCGGGGCGGATGGAGGGATAAAGCCGCGGCACGGTTTCAAGATTGTGGTTGAAAACGTCCGGCTTTGCTTCCGCCACCTTTTCAATCGCGCCTTCCTTGCGCAGGAAGTCGGGCGTCAGAATTTCAATGGTCGTTTCAGGCATGCGCACGCGGATCGCCTCGATCACTTCCACGAAATGCTGAGCGCCGCCATCGGCCAGGTCGTCGCGGTCCACGGAGGTGATGACCACATGGCGCAGGCCCAGCTTTTCGACCGCGCGCGCCACATTCTCTGGCTCCTTGGCATCGAGCGCAGAAGGCAACCCCGTCGAGACATTGCAGAACGAACAGGCACGGGTGCAGATCTCGCCCATGATCATCATGGTGGCGTGCTTCTGCGACCAGCATTCGCCGATATTGGGGCAGCCCGCTTCCTCGCACACGGTGGCAAGGCCATGTTCACGCACGATCTTTTTCGTTTCGGTATAGACGGGAGAACCTGGCGCCTTGACGCGGATCCAGTGCGGCTTGCGCAGCATCGGCGTGTCCGGCCGGTTCGCTTTTTCCGGGTGCCGGGGCCTTGCTTTGGGATGTGGCCTTTCGCCTTTCAGCGTATCAACGACCGTTACCATTCAGGTCTCCTGCCCTCTTTAAGGGGTGGGCTTGAGGGATAAGCCCAGGCCCCGCCTTTGGCAAGGGCCTGCCCCATTCGACATAAGGCGCAATTCCGTTCATTCCTAGGCCTTTTCAGCCCGCATTCTCCATTTTCCGCCGCTTGCGCCGTGCCGCCACCCAGAGATTGAGCGTTTCTACCGCGATGGAGAAGGCGATGGCCGCGTAGATATAGCCGCGCGGAATATGGAAATGCAGGCCATCGGCCATGAGCGAGACGCCAACGAGCAGCAGGAAGGCCAGTGCCAGCATCTTCACCGTCGGGTGCGCCAGCACAAAATCGCCCACAGGCTTGGCTGCAAAGAGCATGACCGCCATGGAAATAACGATGGCCAGCACCATGATTTCCAGATGTTCGGCGATGCCGACCGCCGTAATCACGCTATCGAGCGAGAAAACGGCATCCAGCAACATGACCTGGATGATGGCTGCCATCATTGTGGTGCCAGCCTTGGCATTTGGCCCCTGTCCCTCGCCTTCCAGCATGTGGTGAATTTCCGTTGTGCCCTTGGCGAGCAGGAAAAGTCCGCCGCCGAAAAGCACGATGTCCCGCCAGGAAATCCCCATGCCGAAGACTTCAAACAGAACCGTGGTCAGGCTGGCGATCCAAGCAATGGAAAAGAGCAGCGCAAGGCGCATAATCAGCGCGCCGCCGAGGCCAAGACGCCTGATCTTCTCACGCTGATGTTCCGGCGCGCGGGCCGCGATGATCGAGAGGAAAATCAGGTTGTCGATGCCGAGCACGACTTCCAGCACGGTGAGCGTAAGAAGGCTCGCCCAGGCTTGGGGGTCCGAAATGAGGTCGAGCATGGGCGGTGTCCCATCAGAAGTTGAGCGGCCGGCCGAAAGCGTCCAGCACCGATTCGTGCATATGTTCGCTCAAAGTCGGGTGCGGGAAAATAGCCGCCATCAAATCGGCTTCCGTCGTCTCAAGCTGGCGGGCCACCACATAGCCCTGGATAAGCTCGGTCACTTCCGGGCCAATCATATGCGCACCCAGGAGTTCGCCGGTTTTCTCGTCGAAAACGGTCTTGATAAAGCCGTCCGTCTCGCCCAGCGCAATGGCCTTGCCATTGGCCTGGAAGGGCGCGCGGCCAACCTTGACCTTGTAGCCCGCTTCCTTGGCTTTCGCTTCCGTGAGGCCCACGCTTGCAACTTGCGGATGGGAATAAGTGCAGCCCGGCACTTTGGTCACGTCGAGCGGATGCGCGTCCTTCACGCCAGCAATGCGCTCCGCTGCCAGCACGCCTTCATGGCTGGCCTTATGCGCAAGCCAGGGCGCGCCGACGAGATCGCCAATGGCATAGACACCCTTTACGGCTGTCTCGCACCATTTGTCGACCACGACATGGCCCTTCTCGACCTTAATGCCCATTTCTTCCAGGCCGAGATTTTCCACATTGCCGGTGATGCCGACAGCGCTGACGACGCGGTCCACGGTGATTTCTTCCGTGCCCTTCTTCGTTTTCACATGCGCGGTGACGTTGTTCTTGCTCTTGTCGAGCTTCTGCACTTCCGCGCCGGTGATGATCTTGATGCCGCGTTTCTTGAAGGCGCGTTCGGCCTGTTTGGAGATTTCCTCATCTTCCACGGGCAGAATGCGGTCCAGCACTTCCACCACCGTCACCTCCGCGCCAAAGCTGCGGTAGAAGCTGGCGAACTCGATGCCTATGGCGCCGGAGCCGATGACGAGGATCGATTTCGGCATTTCCTTCGGCGTCATGGCGTGCTTGTAGGTCCAGATCAGTTCGCCATCCGCTTCCATGCCTTTCAGCTCCCGCGCGCGGGCGCCGGTGGCAAGGATGATGTTCTTGGCCTTGATTTTCTCGCTCTTGCCGTCTTTCTCGACGTCGATGACACCTTTGCCGGCGAGTTTTGCCGTGCCTTCGATGACGGTCACCTTGTTCTTCTTCATGAGGAACTGGATGCCGTTTGAAAGCTTGTCCGCCACCTTGCGGCTGCGCTCGACGATCTTCTTGCCGTCAAAGCCGATCTTCTCTGCCGAAAGACCGAACTCTTCGGCATGCTCCATCAGCATATAGACTTCGGCGGAGCGGAGCAGCGCCTTGGTGGGGATACAGCCCCAGTTGAGGCAGATACCGCCAAGCTTGTCGCGCTCCACGATGGCTGTCTTGAGGCCAAGCTGGCTGGCCCGCACCGCTGCGATATAACCGCCGGGGCCGGAGCCGATGATCACCACGTCAAAGGATTGTTCTGCCATGGCGCCCTCACATCAACATGGTGGCGGGAAACTCGACAAAGCCCTTGAAGGCTTCGAGGAAGCGCGCGCCGAGCGCCCCGTCGATCACACGGTGGTCGCAGGACATGGTGCAAGTCATAACAGTGGCGGCCACAAGCTCGTCGCCCTTCACAACCGCGCGCCTTTCGCCTGCGCCAACAGCCAGAATGGCCGATTGCGGCGGGTTGATGACGGCGGTGAAGTGCTTGATGCCATACATGCCGAGATTGGAGATGGAAAAGCCGCCGCCTTCATATTCCTGCGGCTTCAGCTTCCTGTCCCGCGCGCGCGCGGCGAGGTCTTTCGCCTCATTTGAAATCGCGGCGAGGCCCTTTTCATCCGCCTTTTGAATGATCGGCGTGATCAATCCACCTTCGATGGCAACAGCAATGCCGACATCCGCACGCTTGTGCATGAGCAGGCTGTCACCGGCAAAGCTCGCATTGACCTCCGGCACCTGTTTCAGCGCAAGCGCTGCAGCACGGACAAGGAAATCATTCACCGACAGCTTCACCCCCTCCGGCGCACGCTCATTCAGCTCCTTGCGCACACGCAGCAGTTCGTCGATCTCACAATCAATGGTGAGATAATAATGCGGGATTTCCTGCTTCGACTGGGTGAGCCGGCGCGCAATGGTCTTGCGCATCTTGTCCATCGGCACTTCTTCGTAAGTGCCGTCCTCGAAGAAAGCGCGCGGATCGACCGACGGCGCTAGCGCCGCGCCGCCTGCGGAAGCAGAAGCAGGCGCCTTCATACCAGGCTTTTCTTCTTCCACGTCTTTCTTGACGATACGCCCGCGCGGGCCGCTGCCGGAAAGCACGGCAAGGTCGATGCCCTTGTCTTTGGCAATGCGCTTGGCAAGAGGGCTTGCGAAGATGCGTTTGCCGTCAGATTTCTCAGCCGCAGGCGCTGGCTTTTTCTCCGCCGGTTTTTCGTCGGCTTTTTCAGATGCCTTTTCCGGCTTTGTCTCTTTCTTTTCTTCTTTCGGCTCGGGCTTCGTCTCTTCCGTCTTTTTGGGCGCGGGCGATGCTGCGTCCGGGTCGAAACCTTCAAGGGCGGATTTATCCTCCCCCTCTTCCAGCAGCACGGCGATCACCTTGTTGACCGGCACGCCTTCCGTGCCTTCGTCCACCAGCAACTGGCCAATGGTGCCTTCATCCACGGCTTCGACTTCCATCGTCGCCTTGTCGGTTTCAATTTCCGCGATCACGTCGCCGGGGCCAACCTTGTCGCCCTCCTTGACGGACCATTTGGCAAGCGTGCCTTCTTCCATGGTGGGAGACAGCGCCGGCATGGTTACGGGTATCGGCATGGCTCCCTCCTTACAGGTAGCAGACGGTTTTTACCGCCTTCACCACATCCTTGGCGCTGGGCAGCGCCAGCTTTTCAAGATTGGCAGCATAAGGCAGCGGCACGTCCTTGGCGCTGACGCGGGCGACGGGCGCATCGAGATAGTCAAAGGCCTGTTCCATGATCTGCACGGCGATTTCCGCGCCCATGCCGCAGACAGGCCATGTCTCCTCCACCGTCACCACGCGGTTCGTCTTCTTTACCGACTGGATGACGGGTTCAAGATCGAGCGGGCGCAGCGTTCGCAGGTCGATGAGCTCAGCAGAAATGCCCTGCTCTTCCAGTTCCTTCATCGCCTCCAGACAATAATCAATGCCGCGGCTGAAAGAGACGAGCGTCACGTCACTGCCCTCCTTCATCACTTTCGATTTGCCGATGGGGACAACCCAATCATCCATCACCGGTACATCGAAGGAACGGCCATAGAGAATTTCGTTTTCAAGGAAGATAACGGGGTTCGGGTCGCGGATCGCGGCCTTCATGAGACCCTTCGCATCGGCAGCCGAATAAGGCGCAACCACTTTGAGGCCTGGAATATGTGCGTACCAGGCCGAATAATCCTGACTGTGCTGGGCGGCAACGCGCGAGGCGGGGCCGTTCGGCCCGCGGAAGACCATGGGACAGCTCATCTGCCCGCCGGACATGTAGCGCGTCTTTGCAGCGGAGTTGATGATCTGGTCCATCGCCTGCATGGCGAAGTTGAAGGTCATGAACTCCACAATGGGGCGCAGGCCGCCCATGGCCGCGCCCACGCCGAGCCCGGCAAAGCCATGTTCCGTGATCGGCGTATCGACCACGCGCTTCGCGCCGAACTCATCGAGCAGACCTTGTGTCACCTTATAAGCGCCCTGATATTCGGCGACTTCCTCACCCATCACGAAGACGCGATCATCAGCGCGCATTTCCTCGGCCATCGCATCGCGCAGGGCTTCGCGGACGGTGGTTTCCTTCATTTCCGTGCCTTCGGGCACGTCCGGTTCCTTCAGTTCAATTTTCGCGGCAGGCTTTTCCGGCTCGCTCTCATCGCCCTCTTCGTCTTCGGCCTTGCTTTCCTTCTTGCTCTTGTCTTCCTCCGCCTCGCCTTCCGGCTGCTTGGCTTTGGCGGGCGCCGTGTCGGCATCTTCCAGAGCGCTTTCGTCTTCGTCCTCTTCCAGGAGCAGTGCCACCACTTCATTCACCGGCACGTTTTCCGTACCGGCCTCGATGAGGATCTTGCCGATCCTGCCTTCATCGACGGCTTCAAGCTCCATTGTCGCCTTATCGGTTTCGATCTCGGCAATCACATCGCCGGGGCCAACGCTATCGCCTTCCTTGACGAGCCATTTGGCGAGCGTGCCCTCCTCCATGGTCGGGGAAAGCGCGGGCATGGTAATTTTCTGCGGCATTATGCGGCCTCCTCTTCGGCCAGCACATCCGTCCAGAGTTCGGAAGGCTCAGGCTCCGGGCTCTCCTGCGCAAAGTTCGCCGCCTCGGAGACAATGGCGCGCACTTCCTTGTCGATTTCCTTCAATTCTTCTTCTGTGGCGTGCTTGCCTTTCAGAAGACGCGCGCGCACCTGTTCGATCGCGTCATGTTCTTCGCGCATCTTGTTCACTTCTTCCTTGGCGCGGTATTTTGCGGGGTCGGACATGGAGTGCCCCCGGTAGCGGTAGGTCATCATCTCAAGGATGTAGGGGCCCTTTCCCTCCCGGCACCATTTGGCGGCGCGTTCGCCCGCGGCCTTCACGGCGCGCACATCCATGCCATCCACTTGCTCGCCGGGAATGTTGAAGCTGAGGCCGCGTTTGGAAAGGTCCGTCTGCGCGGAGGCGCGCTTTACCGACGTGCCCATCGCGTATTGGTTGTTCTCGATGATGTAGATGACCGGCAATTCCCAAAGCTCTGCCATGTTGAAGCTTTCATAGACCTGGCCCTGGTTTGCGGCGCCGTCACCGAAATAGCAAAGGCAGACGCGGCCGTTCTCTTCATAGCGATTGGTGAAGGCGAGCCCCGTGCCGAGCGGCACCTGGGCGCCCACAATGCCGTGGCCGCCATAAAATTTCTTCTCGACCGAGAACATGTGCATGGAGCCGCCCTTGCCTTTGGAGAAGCCCCCTTCGCGGCCCGTCAGCTCCGCCATCACGCCTTTCGGGTCCATGCCGCAAGCCAGCATGTGGCCGTGATCGCGGTAACCGGTGATGACCTGATCGCCTTCCTCGATGGCCATCTGCATGCCGATAACGACAGCTTCCTGACCGATATAGAGGTGGCAGAAACCGCCGATGAGGCCCATGCCATACATCTGGCCGGCCTTTTCCTCGAAGCGGCGAATGAGCAACATTTCGCGGAAGGCATCCAGTTCCTGTTCTGGTGAGAACTCCGGCACCTCGTTCTTTTTCGGCGCGCTCTGCTTGCGCGGCGCAGCCTTTTTGGATGCCGTTTTACGGGGTGCGGATTTGGTCTTGGGGGTCGCGCGCTTGGCGGACATTGAGGGCCTCCCTTCAAATAGCGGGTCATTCGCCGGGAACAGCGTATGATCATGCACGAAGTTAAGGCGTAAAAGTTTGATTTGTATAAATAAATTGTGACTTAACTTAAATTCAGTTAAGTGCCGCAGCGTCAGCGCAGATCCCGAAAGATCGTGAGTTCATCGGGTCTGGCGTAGCCCAGCGCGGCGCGCGCCCGCTCATCCAGCATGTCCCGATCAAGGCTTTCCGGCCGCAGCAGTGCCACATGCCGGTCGAGCTGTTCGCGTGTTGCAACGCGGGTATCGAGTTGATCCTGAAGCCCGGCGATGCGCTGCTCATTCTCAAAATACGCTTGCAGCCCCTGCCCGCCCATAATGGCGTGATAGCCGAAATAAAGCGCCAGAAGCCCGCCGAGAACCGGCAAGAGAAGGTAGCGGAGGCGCAGAGGCTCGCGGGTGCGAATCAGATCGATATTGCTCATGCGGGTAGAGAATCACAGTGCGATTCCGGGAGCAAGAGTCTTGATTCTATTTTCGAGTCAAGGGTTCGTTTTTTCTGTGGAGAAGATGTTCCCGCTCTCTTTTAAAGCCGCCGACGCCATAACCGGAAACAAAAATGGCGGCGCCATGCTGCGCCGCCATAGCCAAAGCCCTGATTTGAGCGAATTGCCTTATCGCGAGCAATACTGGGCCACCGCATCACACAATGTGCTGTGAACCCGCGTTTGCTGCACCCAGTTCTGGTCGGCCACAAAATACTGACCGGCAATATCGTCACGGGTGTAGAGCCAGCCCCGGCGACCGTTCGTGCATACCAGCTTACGGTTCCCGTTTCTCACATTGGGCGTTTCTTTGGGATAGTGCCAATTCCAGGCCCCCGGCATAGACTGCGCACCGTAAGCGCTGCACTCATTGGCAATAGCAGAGCTTGAAGCCCCTACCAGCATGGCGGCGCACATGGCCAATCCAATAAACTTCTTCATGAGTCATCCTTTCCGACAATGGATGTGGCGGCATTGCCTTTCGCAGCTACCCTACCGGGACATCTGCCGGGAACAATTAGTACGCCTGTACAGGTTGCCGCCATTCCGCAGGCAGACGGCCTTTCCAAGCGCTGGCACGATGACATTGAAGCTTTCCGCAAAGCCCGCCCTTAGACGGCCGCCGCGGGCCCATTCCGCCAAGGCGCTTGCAGCTTTAGTCTGCGCCTAAAGCTCTTTTTCTTTGGAGAACACATTTTACCCGTGACGAACGGGTCCGAAAATTCCGTATGATGTGCCCATCATCACGGGAGGAGCCCATGTTCAGCCACATCACACTCGGCACAAACGACTTTGCAAAAGCAGCGGCCTTTTATGACGCGGTCTTTGCGGCGCTCGGCATCGAGCCACTCTTCAGACTCGACGATCTGGCGGCCTATGGCACGATGACCGGCCCCAAAACTTTCATCGTTCACCCCTTTGACGGCAACCCCGCCAAACCCGGCAACGGCGTGCATGCGGCCTATCTTGCCAAAACGCGGGCGGAGGTTGATGCTTTTCATACCGCCGCTCTTGCTCATGGCGGCACGGATGAGGGCGCGCCGGGGCTTCGCCCGCACTACCACCCCAATTATTATGGCGCCTATGTGCGCGATCTGGATGGCAACAAGATCCAGGCCGTATGTCACAGCGCGAAGGGTTAGGCTAGGCGTTCTTGAAAAAAGCGGCAGCCCCCTCCCCTGCCGCATGGCCCGTCGCAAAGCAGGCGGTGAGGAGATAGCCGCCGGTCGGCGCTTCCCAGTCCAGCATTTCACCTGCGCAAAAAACGCCAGGCAGTTTCTTCAGCATGAAATGCTCATCAAGCTCCGTGAACGGAATGCCGCCCGCGCTTGAAATCGCCTCGTCAATAGGGCGCGGGCGCAGCAGCGGCACGGACAGGCATTTGATAGCGGCGGCAAGACGTGCCGGATCATCAAAGACATCCTTGCCCGTCATTTCCCGGAGCAGCGCCACCTTCGCTCCGGCAAGGCCAAGTTTACGCTTGAGGTGGGTTGCCATGGATTTCTTGCCGCGCGGCTCTGCCAGGCGTCCGGCAACCTCACGCTCATTTCGCCCTGGCAGGAGGTCGATTTCCAGCACGGCTTTTCCGTCCTGCGCCAGTGCATCACGGAGCGCGGCGGAGAACGTGTAAACGGCGCCGCTTTCAAGCCCGTGCTGCGTGATGACGCATTCGCCTTTCACCTGGCGGCCGCCGAAGGAGAGCGTAACCGGTTTGAGGGGAGCGCCTGCGAACTGTTCCTTGATATGCGCGCTCCAGCCGATATCGAACCCGCAATTCGCCGGTTTGAAGGGCACGGCCGCCGCACCTCTTTTCTCCAGGAAAGAAACCCAGGCGGCGTCCGACCCGAGCCGCGGCCAGCTTGCCCCGCCCAGCGCCAGCACCACGGCTTGCGCCTTGACGGCTGTCTCACCCTCCGGTGTTTCGAAGAGAAGCGCGCCGTCGTCCCGCCAGCCTATCCACTTATGCCGGACATGGGTTATGAGGCCATTTGCGCGCAGCCGCCGCAGCCAGGCACGCAAGAGCGGCGCAGCTTTCATTTCAGCAGGAAAGACGCGGCCCGATGTGCCGGTGAAGGTTTCTACGCCCAGCCAGTATGTCCATTCGCGCAGCCTTTGCGGCGAAAGCGCACGCAAGGGCTCTTCCAGATGCGCGTTGGCATCCCCGAAACGGGTCAGAAAATCGTCCAGCGGTTCGGCATGGGTGAGATTGAGGCCGCTTTTGCCCGCCATCAGAAACTTGCGGGCGAGCGAAGGCATCGCATCATAAAGATGCGGGCGGATGCCCCGGTCCGTCAGCGCCTCGGCGGCCATAAGCCCCGCAGGGCCGCCGCCAATAATGACAACCGGCAGCGGCTCTTGAGTGGTCATGCATTTTCCTTCGGCTTGATCAGCCCTTCAGGATGGAACGGCCGGCATATTCAGCGGCCGGGCCAAGCAGTTCTTCAATGCGGATGAGCTGGTTGTATTTCGCCAGCCGGTCGGAACGCGCGAGCGAGCCGGTCTTGATCTGTCCGCAATTCGTTGCCACGGCAAGGTCGGCAATCGTCGCGTCTTCCGTTTCACCGGAGCGGTGCGACATGACGGCGGTGTAGCTTGCCTTGTGCGCCATCTCCACCGCTTCCAGCGTCTCGGTGAGCGAGCCGATCTGGTTCACCTTCACGAGAATGGAGTTGGCCACGCCCTTCTTGATGCCGTCAGAAAGGCGCGCGGGGTTCGTCACGAAAAGATCATCGCCCACAAGCTGCACCTTGCCGCCGATCTTGTCGGTCAGTGCCTTCCAACCGTCCCAGTCGTCCTCAGCCATGCCGTCTTCGATGGAGATGATGGGATAGCGGCCAACAAGGTCCGCCCAGTAATCGGCCATCTGGCCTGCGTCGAGTTTCTTGCCCTCGCCTGCAAGATGATAGACGCCGTCCTTGTAGAATTCGGTCGAGGCCGCATCAAGCGCCAGATAGATGTCTTCGCCGGGCTTGTAGCCTGCTGCTTCAATTGCCTTCATGATGAAGCCGATGGCCGCATCGGTGGAAGCAAGGTTCGGCGCGAAGCCGCCTTCATCACCGACGTTGGTGTTGTGGCCTTCATCCTTCAGGCCGGCTTTCAGCTTATGAAAGACTTCCGCGCCCATGCGCACTGCGTCCGACATGTTTTCGGCCGCCACCGGCATGATCATGAATTCCTGAATGTCGATGGGATTGTCCGCATGTTCACCGCCATTGATGATGTTCATCATCGGCACCGGCAGAATGCGCGCGGCGGGGCCGCCGAGATAACGGAAGAGCGGCAGGCCGGTCGAATCCGCCTGCGCCTTTGCGAGCGCGAGCGAGACGCCAAGAATGGCATTGGCGCCGAGGCGGGCCTTGTTGGGCGTGCCGTCGAGCTGGCACATGATCCGGTCGATGGAAACCTGCTCGCCCGCATCCATGCCGGCGAGCGCGTCGAAGATCTCGCCGTTCACCGCTTCCACCGCTTTGCGCACGCCCTTGCCGCCGAAGCGGGACTTGTCGCCGTCGCGCAGTTCCACCGCTTCATGGGCGCCAGTGGAAGCGCCCGAGGGAACCGCGGCGCGCCCTGCTGCGCCATCATCAAGCACCACATCCACCTCAACGGTCGGGTTGCCCCGGCTGTCCAGGATTTCACGTCCGATAATGTCGATGATGGCTGCCATGGTCTCGTCCGCTCCACGATGAATAAATTAGGAATTGCGGGCGATACATAACCGAGCAAAGCCGTTCGGGAAAGGGCGAATGACCGCCCTTTCCGTCAAATATTGGCTCTGAAAGAGAAAGGGCCGGAGCAATTGCTCCGGCCCATGCGTTAAACGCTCACCCGTTCGCGCGTTCGCCCGTCCCGGTGTTTCTCCTCCCAACGGTCGGAAAGCGCTGCCGAGAGCTTGCCGCGTTCCTTCTTGGCATAGTCCATAATTGCGTCCATCGAGACGCGGGACATGCCGAGCACGAACCGCAAGCCGATCCGGCTTTGCTCCTCCGCCTCCTCAATCATGGATTCAACGGCATCGAGCCGGTCGATCGAGAATTTGATCCACTGGTCCAGGATCTGGTCCACCCGTTCGGGCGGCAAATGCTGGGCAACGGTCAAGATGAAGAACACTTCCGAGTGGAAGCTGTGTCTCAATTCGATCGAATTGGTGACGACGTCCAGGAATTTTTCCCTGCCCGCCTGGGTCACCTCATACACCTTCTTGTTAGGCCGGCCCTCCTGCTCGACCTTCTTGTAGATTACCAGTTCCTCTTTCGCGAGATCGTTCAACGCCGGATAGACGCCGCTGGCGCTCACATCGAGGAATGGTGAAAGAACGAATTCAAATTCTTTCTTTATGTCATAGCCTGTCGCTGGGCCACGCATAAGCACGGCCAGCACCATTTCTTTGGTGTTCACGAACGAGTCCTCCCCCGACTGTTCTAATGAATCACATTGTGACCCCCATCCTTTCGGCGATCAACTTATTATCTCGTAAGGATAGTTTCTTCCGGCTATTCTTCCCTTGAATAAGATATTTTAACCTATTTAAATCTATGCTACTAGCCTCTCGGCTCAGGGCGAAGCTCCTCCTCCTCCTCTGCTTCTCCTGCAGTCACATCCCTCGGCGCGGGCAGCCTCCCTCGGCTGTCCGCGCCACCGGAATTTGGACCCTGCACGAAGGATTCCCTGCCGTGATGCGGAATACGGAAAGCGAATTCATTTTCATCCGTCCCCGGACAATAGCTTTGTGCAGCGTAGAGTCACTGCGCAGCGGCCTCTTCTTGGAAGCGCGCGCGGCCTAAAGCCCTTCAGACAGGGAAAGCGCAAACATAAGCGCTGCAGACCCCGGCGGAGACAGCTTCGCCGGGGTCTTTCTTGTTGCAGGATGCAACTTGACGCGCGGGCACCTATCTGCACAACAACGTCTGGAAAGGATGATCCATGAGCAATGCCGCCCCTCCCTCGCGCGCCCTTGTGCTTTTTTCCGGCGGACAGGACTCGACTGTCTGTCTGGCCTGGGCGCTGGCGCGCTTTGACGCCGTAGAGACGGTGGGCTTTGCCTATGGGCAGGCACATGAGGTGGAGCTGACCTGCCGGGATAAGGTGCGGGAGGAAATCGCGCGGCATTTCCCTGATTGGGCGGGCAAGCTCGGACCGGATCACATGCTCGATCTTTCGGAACTCGGCCGCATATCCGAAACCTCGCTCACCCGCGACATGGAAATCGAGATGGGGGAAAGCGGTCTGCCCAACACTTTCGTGCCGGGGCGCAATCTGCTCTTCCTCACCTATGCGGCCGCGCTCGGCTACCGGCGCGGGGCCTTCACGCTGGTCGGCGGCATGTGCGAGACGGACTATTCGGGTTATCCCGACTGCCGGGCGGACACGATGGCCGCCATGGGTAAGGCGCTGGCGCTGGGCATGGACAAGCCGTTCACCATCGAAACGCCGCTCATGCATATCGACAAGGCCGCGACCTGGACGCTGGCGGAGGAGCTGGGCGGCATGGCCCTTGTGGAGCTTATTCTCGAGCACACCCACACCTGCTATCGCGGCGACAGGACGCATCGCCATGATTGGGGCTATGGTTGTAATGCCTGCCCGGCCTGCGAGCTGCGCTGCAAAGGCTATGAGATCTGGAAGGCGGGCCGGGAGACGGCTCAGGCTCATGTATAGCGTTAAGGAAATTTTCTATACCCTTCAAGGTGAAGGGGCCAATGCGGGCCGCCCGGCTGTTTTCTGCCGGTTTGCGGGCTGCAACCTGTGGACCGGGCGCGAGGAAGACCGGGAAAAAGCCGTCTGCACTTTCTGCGACACGGACTTCGTGGGCACGGATGGGCAGAATGGCGGGAAATTTGCCACTGCAGAAGACCTGGCCACCCGGGTGGCCTCCTTCTGGCCGCAGGGCGTGGGCGGCGCACCGCTGGTGGTCTGTACCGGCGGAGAGCCCTTGCTTCAACTCGATGAACCCCTTATTGAAGCGCTTCACGCGCGCGGGTTTTCCATTGCGGTGGAGACAAACGGAACAATCGAAGCGCCAGACGGCATCGACTGGATCTGCGTCAGCCCCAAGGCGGATGCGCCGCTCGTTCAGACCAGCGGACAGGAACTGAAGCTCGTCTACCCGCAGGAGAAAGCCCGGCCGGACCGGTTCGAGGATCTTTGCTTCGAGCATTTCTTCCTGCAACCAATGGACGGCCCGGAACAGCGCGAGAATATTGCAGCGGCGGCCGGCTATTGCATGGCGCATCCGAAATGGCGCCTCAGTCTGCAGACACACAAGATCATCGGGATCGATTGAATGCGTATCTATAAAGAGTTCACTTTCGAGGCGGCGCATTACCTGCCCTCCGCCCCGCCCGGCCATCCGAACAGCCGCATTCACGGCCATTCGTTCCGAGCGGTGGTCTGGCTTGCGGGCACGCCCGATCCCGAGGCCGGGCTTATCCGCGAGTTCAGCGAGTTCCGCGATGCGCTGGAAGATGTGCGCGCGCAGCTCGACCATCACTGCCTCAATGATGTGAAAGGCCTCAAGGCGCCGACGCTTGAGTGCCTGACCATGTGGATCTGGCAGGAACTGAAAGCCAAGCTGCCGCAGATTGCACGGGTGGAAGTGCACCGCGACACCTGCAAGGAAGGCTGCGTTTATGAAGGCGAAACGCTTTAACCCGCGGAGATCGTCCGATGGCTGATTATACCAAAGACCTGACGCAGCTGGGCGGCAAGACGGACACACCGTCCTCGCCGGAAGAAGCCGCGCTCGAGCGGGTGCCAAACCCGCAGGCGGATACGGACTATCTTGCCCGTTTCACCTGCCCGGAATTCACCTCGCTCTGCCCGGTGACCGGCCAGCCGGATTTCGCGCATCTTGTGATCGATTATGCGCCGGGCGATTGGCTGGTGGAGTCGAAATCGCTGAAGCTCTATCTCCAGTCCTTCCGCAATCACGGCGCCTTTCATGAGGATTGCACCGTTGCCATCGGCAAGCGCCTTGCCGAAACGCTTCAGCCCAAATGGCTGCGCATCGGCGGCTACTGGTATCCGCGCGGCGGCATCCCCATCGATGTGTTCTGGCAGACGGGCGCTGTTCCCGAAGGCCTCTGGGTTCCTGACCAGGGTGTTGCCCCTTACCGCGGGCGCGGTTGATTTCTCTCTGCTTTTTGGCCTCTTGAGCGGACGGCCTGCTTTCCCTTGCGTATTTTCGATATTTTTATATAATCACGATTATGCCAAAAAAGATCGATCATGACAGCCGCCGCCGTGAGATCGCAGAAGCCGCCGCTTCGGTGATCGGAACCCAGGGCATCGACAACACGCGGCTGGTGGATGTCGCCCGCGCCGCCCAAGCCACAACGGGGGCCATTACCCATTATTTCGAGGGCAAGGATGCGGTGCTGCTTGCTGCGCTCGATCATGTGGCGCAGCAGATTTTGAGCGGGCTCAAGGTTGAAGAGCCGCGCGACATTGTGGAGCGGGCAAGTTATGCGCTTCCCATCGATGAAGAGGGCATGCGGGACTGGCGGGTCTGGCTCTGCTTTTTCGGACGCGCAGGATCGGACCCTGCCCTCGCCCGCATCAACAAAGCCTATTACGAAGAATTCGAAAGCGGAACGGCGGAGCTTATCCGGCAATACCAGAAGGAAGGGCGGCTCTCGCAGAACATCGATCCCATTGCTGCCGCCAATGCCGTCATCACCGCGGTGGACGGGCTTGGCGTGCGCGCAACACTCGAACCCGAGAACTGGCCGCCCGAACGCCAGAAGACGCAGCTCGATGCAATGCTGCGTCCGCTTTTCCCCGCCCCCTGAAGAATTTCCCTGACGGAAGGAGGAACGTCATGCCGAAACTCGAAATGCTGCCCGCCACTGCGTCCACAGACGAGATCGTTTCCGTGCTTGCGCGCGACGGCGCGCTCATTCTGAAAGATGTTCTCAGTCCGGATGAAGTCAGCACCGTGCTGGGTGAACTCACGCCCTATATCGATGCGACGGATTACGGGCGGGATGATTTCACAGGCCGAAAGACGACGCGCACGGGCGCGCTGGTTGCCCGTTCCGAAGGCGCGCGGGAAATGGTGGCGCATCCAGCCATCGTTGCGGCGGCCGAAAAATTCCTCAAACCCTTCTGTGAGCGCATTCAGCTTCACCTCACACAGGTCATCCGTATCCGCCCTGGCCAGCCCAAACAGGCGATCCACCGGGACCGCTGGGCCTGGGGTACTTACCTCAAGGGCATCGAACCGCAATTCAACACGATCTGGGCGATGACGGATTTCACGAAAGAAAATGGCGCCACGCAGGTCTGCCCCGGCAGCCTTGGCTGGGAGGACAGTTATGAGCCCTCCGAAGATGAAATCGGTTATGCCGAAATGCCGGCAGGCTCCGTGCTCATCTATTCCGGCGGGGTCTTTCATGGCGGCGGCGAGAATGCCTCGAACATGGACCGGATCGGCGTCAATATCACTTACACGCTTGGCTGGCTGCGCCAGGAAGAAAACCAGTATCTCTCCTGCCCGCCGGAGATCGCCAAAACGCTTTCGCCAGAGCTGCAGGCGTTGATCGGCTATTCCATGGGCAGCTATGCGCTGGGCTATTACACGCCGCCCGTCGCCGCCGGCGAAGGGCCGGAAGTCGTCCCGCCGGAATTTGCTCTCGGCCAGATGGATGGCGATGCCTCGCAATTCGGTTCGGCAGAGCTGTTGGCCGAGGTTTCTGCTTCCATCAGGGGTGAAAAATAAAACAAAACCCGGAACCGTTATGATCTGCCTGACATAAGGCAAAATGTCATTAGCAATGTTTCAACCTTCGCGCCGGTAGCATAGGCAACTGGCCGCATGTCTGCGGCGTGACGAAGTTGAGACGGCACATGACCGAGCGGGTTAAAGAGGTGCTCTCCAGGCAGGACCCGGCATTGTCCAGGGCTACGCAGCAGGACTTCAACGAAGTTCTGCGCGATAGCCTTTGGACCATCTTTGCCTTTGTCGGTGTCGGGTATACAGCGATTTCCTTCGCACACCTGGCCGACCTCAATCCGTCTCATTTAACGGTGATGCTGCCGGTCTCCATTTCCAGCGCCGTCATCGGCTTCATTCTGGCTTATTGCCTGCGCCGCTATTCCGTGCCTGCGCGCTTTGCGCATGGAGTGCTGTTCTTCGCGGTTTCCATTCTCTCTATCAACATTACCTGCCATGCTTATGTGACCGGCGACCCGAGGCAGCTTTTCAATCTGGCCTTTGTCATGGCCGGGATCGGTCTTTTCACGCTTTCGCCGCTTTGGCTCGCCATCAATCTGGCGTCTGCGATTGCTCTTTGGGTCGTGATTGCCGTTCACATTGCAACGCCGGGCAGCTATCTCGACAGCCTGTTTTTCCAGATGAATGCGTTTGTTCTGTCGCTGGCGGCCTATGCCGTGCGCCGGAGCACACACCGAAAGAATATTGCGCTGACGAAAGAGCTGCGCGCGCGGGAGCGGGAGTTGGAAGTCACGCTGCATCAGATGAATCTGCAAAACATGGCGGAAAAACAAAGCCGGGCAAAGAGCGAATTCCTGGCCAATATGAGCCACGAACTGCGTACGCCGCTCAATGCCATTATCGGCTTTGCTGAAGTGATGCATGAACGCCTGTTTGGCGATTTGAATTCACACTACACGGAATATGCGGACGGGATTCTCAACTCCGGGCGCAATCTCCTGAAGGTCGTGAACGATATTCTCGACCTCTCGAAAATCGAGACCGAAACCGGCGATGTCGAAATCGAATCCTTTGATCTCGAGGAACCGCTGACAAGCTCACTCAACCTTGCCCGCACACGCTGCGCAGGCCGGCAGCTTCAGATCGCCTACGCCCCCGGTCACCAGACCGGGCGCATTGAATCCGATCGGCGGCGGCTCAAGCAGATTCTGATGAACCTGCTTTCAAATGCGGTGAAGTTCACCCCCGATGGCGGCACGGTAACGCTGCGCACCTTCGAAACGCCTGCCGGACAGATCGTGTTCGAAGTTAGCGATACCGGTATCGGCATGGATGAAGAGCAAATCCAAAGCGCGCTCGAACCCTTCTGGCGGGCGGACTCGGCTTATGCCACCTCCTCCGGCGGCATGGGGCTCGGACTGCCGCTCGCACATGAATATGTGCGCCGGCTTGGCGGCGATCTGGAAATTGAAAGCGCCCCCGGAAACGGCACCTGCGTGCGCTTCTGGCTCTCCATTGCATCGCCGAGTCTGAGAAAAAGCGCCTGATTTTCCGGTTTGCCCCTTTCGCTCTGTTATAATATAACATCGCAAATTATTATCGGGGCAATCCTGCGTGTTCAGCCTGTTTCAGCATTATGGTGTGCTCGCCAGCATTCTGGCGACCGGGGTCAGCCTTGCGGGTGTGGCCGCGGTCTGGCTTGCGCGTGAACGCGTCGCCGCCTGGAGCGGGCTTTTGGCGGCCTTTGCCGCGGGCCTGCTGCTCACCAGCGTTCTGACCCATCTGCTGCCGGGCGCGTTCAGCGCGACCATCCATGCGCCGCTCTATGCGCTGGCCGGTTATGGGTTGCTGCTGCTTATTGCCGGGATGACATCTTCCCTCTCCAGCCACGGCGACGGAGAAAGCTGGCGCAATTCGGGCGCCGCGCTCACGGCCTGGCTTGGCATTTCGTTTCACTCTTTCGTCGATGGCGGCATTTATGCTGTTACCTATGAACATGGGCTGGAAACAGGACTGATGACGATGGGCGGGCTCACCGCACACAAGTTCATCGACGCAGTCATTCTGTTTTCCCTGATGAGCCTCTATGTCACGCCGCGCCGGGCGCTTTTATGGACCATTGCAGGCGCGGTTCTGATGACGCCGCTTGGCGCTTTGGTGACGACGTTCTGGCTCGACATCCATGTGCTTGCAGACCGCTCGGCGGCCTTCAGCCCAGCCTCTCTTCCGTTGAGCCATGCCCATGATCATGCGGGCGCGCTTGGGCCGCTGCTTGCTGCGGCGGCGGGCACGCTGCTTTATGTCAGCGCGTCGCATCTCGTGCCCCACATGATGGAAAGAAAGACGCGGATGGCGCTGCCGCTCTTTGCGCTGGGCTGCGCCGCCTCGCTTGCGCTCGCGTCTTTACTGCATTGAATCGAGATCAGGCGCTTTTCGCGAGCGCGTCGAACTCCATCAGCCGCTTCAGCAACTCTTCTATCTCTTTCAGATGAATAGCGTTCGGGCCATCCGAAGGTGCGTTGTCCGGGTCGTCATGGGTTTCCATGAACACACCCGCAACGCCCACGGCCACGGCAGCGCGCGCCAGCACCGGCACATATTCGCGCTGGCCGCCTGAGGATGCGCCCTTGCCGCCCGGCTGCTGAACGGAATGGGTGGCGTCGAAAATTACCGGCGCGCCGATGGCGGCAAGTTCGGGGAGTGCCCGCATGTCGGAGACGAGCGTGTTGTAGCCGAAGCTGACGCCCCGTTCCGTCGTCATGACGTTCGGGTTGCCGCTATCCGTCACCTTGGCGACGACATTCTTCATGTCCCACGGCGCGAGGAACTGGCCCTTCTTCACGTTAACGACGCAGCCGGTTTCAGCGGCAGCGACAACGAGGTCCGTCTGACGACAGAGAAAGGCCGGGATCTGGAGCACATCCACCACGTCCTTCACTTCGGCGCATTGCTCTGGGCTGTGCACATCCGTCAGCACCGGCAGGCCAAGCTGCTCTTTCACCTCGGCGAACACGGGAAGCGCCTTTTCAAGGCCGATGCCGCGCTTGCCCTTGATGCTGGTGCGGTTCGCCTTGTCGAAGGATGTCTTGAACACAAGGCCGATGCCAAGGCGCTCCGAAATCTCTTTCAGCGTTTCCGCGATCATCATGGCGTGATCGCGGCTCTCCATCTGGCAGGGGCCGGAGATGATGCTGAGCGGCTTGTCATTGCCGAATTCGACCTTGCCGGCCTTGACCGTGCTGTTCGGTTCCATGCGCGTTCCTCTGCCCTTTGTTGGGGCGTTACTGGCTTACTGGCCGAATGTAGCGCAATACCGGGCGGATTCCAGAGGGTTCCTATACCAGACGGCTTTGAGCGACCGCGGCTTCGATGAAGGATTTGAAAAGCGGGTGCGGATCGAAGGGCCGGGATTTCAGTTCCGGGTGGAACTGCACGCCGATGAACCAGGGATGCTCCGGCAATTCCACGATTTCAGGCAGCAGTCCATCCGGCGAGGTGCCGGAGAAGAGAAGCCCTTCTGCCTCCAGCCGCTCCCGGTAAGCCATGTTCACCTCGAAGCGGTGACGGTGGCGTTCGCTGATTTCCGTCGCCCCGTAAATCTCCGCCACCTTGGAGCCGGGCTTGAGCGCCGCCTCATAAGCGCCGAGGCGCATGGTCCCGCCGAGATCGGAATCATAGCCGCGCTTCACGAGTTCGTTGCCCTGCATCCATTCGGTCATGAGGCCGACCAGCGGATCTTCCTGTGGTCCGAATTCCGTCGAGCTTGCTTTTGCGATACCGGCCAGATTGCGCGCCGCTTCAATCACGGCCATCTGCATGCCGAAGCAAATGCCGAAATAAGGCACGTTGCGCTGGCGGGCGAAATGGGCCGCGGCGATCTTGCCTTCAGAGCCGCGCTCGCCAAAACCGCCGGGCACGAGAATGCCGTGCACATCCTCCAGCAGATAAATCTGCTCCGGGTCTTCAAAGATTTCGGACTCGAGCCACTTGATGTTCACCTGCACCTTGTTGGCGATGCCGCCATGGGTGAGGGCTTCGATGAGCGACTTATAGGCGTCTTTGAGGCCGGTATATTTGCCGACCACAGCAATGGTCACTTCACCTTCCGGCTCGCGGATGATCTGCGAGATGCTTTGCCAGCTTGCAAGGTCCGGGTCCGGTGCCTCGCCGAGGCCAAAGACTTTCAGAACCTCCGTGTCGAGGCCTTCAAGGTGATAGCGGTAAGGCACGTCGTAAATCGTATCGACGTCAATCGCCTGAATGACGGCGCTTTCGCGGACATTACAGAAGAGCGCAATCTTGCGGCGCTCATCCATCGGGATGGGCCGGTCACAGCGGCACATGAGCACATCGGGCTGAATGCCGATGGAGCGCAGTTCTTTCACAGAGTGCTGGGTGGGTTTGGTCTTCATCTCGCCCGCGCTCGGGATGAAGGGCATGAGCGTCAGGTGAATGAAGCAGGTGTCGCCGCGCGGCAATTCGTTGCCGAGTTGCCGGATCGCCTCGAAGAAAGGCAGCGCCTCGATGTCACCCACCGTGCCGCCGATTTCGCACAGCACGAAATCGATGCCTTCATTTCCGTCCAGGACGAACTGCTTGATGGCGTCGGTGACGTGGGGAATGACCTGGACCGTGCCGCCCAGATAATCGCCCCGGCGTTCCTTGGCGATGATGTCCTGATAAATGCGGCCAGTGGTGATGTTGTCGCCTTTCGAGCAGGGCCTGCCCGTAAAGCGCTCATAATGGCCGAGATCAAGGTCCGTCTCCGCGCCGTCATCGGTCACGAAAACTTCCCCATGCTGGAATGGGCTCATCGTGCCGGGATCGACATTGAGATAGGGGTCGAGTTTACGGAGGCGGACAGAATGCCCCCGCGCCTGCAGGAGCGCGCCCAGAGCTGCGGATGCAATGCCTTTCCCGAGGGAGGAGACCACGCCGCCGGTGATGAAAATATACCGCGTCATGGACCCTTATCCTATATCAAGCCAATGCGATTCGAACCGCCGAAATGACTTTCGCACGTCAAAAACCACCTATTAAAAAACAAACTTAATCGGCGCTCGGCACTTGCGGCGCGTCGGAGGTCGGCGGCGCGGGTGTTTCCGCCGCTTCGCCATCGGCACCGGGCAGAACCGGCGCCGGCGTTTCAGGCGCTTCGACGGGCGCATTTGCACCGGGCGCCTCGATCGTGTCGAGAATCGAGGATGGCGCCCGCTGGGACTGGGCCAGAAGCGTCAGGCCAATGCTCGTCGCAAAAAACAGCGCCGCCAGAATGGCCGTCGACCGGGTCAGCACATTGGCTGCCCCCCGGCCCGTCATCATGCCGCCGCCTCCACCGCCAATGCCGAGCGCGCCGCCCTCGGAACGCTGCAGCAGAACGGTCACGACCAAGGAGATCGCGATCAGCAAATGAATGACAAGCAGAATGGTGGCCATAACATGATCCCTGAACCCGCGGGTCCGGCCCCGCGATTGCCGCGCTTTTAACGCATGAGAGACCGGAATTCCAGCCCGGCGTGGCGGCAAGTTGCCGCTCTGCCCGGAAATCCGCGAAAAAATTACAGATAGGCGGAAATGATCCCGAAAAAGTCCGCCGCCTTAAGGCTGGCGCCGCCGACCAGGGCCCCGTTTACGTGGGGAACGGCCATGAGTTCGCCGGCATTGGCCGGCTTGACCGAGCCGCCATAAAGAATGCGGACCTTGGCCCCCTCTTCTCCCCCCAGGGCCTTTTCGAGCCGGGCGCGGATATGGGCATGGACCTCGGACACCTGCTCCGTGGTGGGCGTGCGGCCCGTGCCGATAGCCCAGACGGGTTCATAGGCGATGACGGTGTTTGCCGCCGCGGCGCCTTCCGGCAGGGAGCCATCGAGCTGGCCGGTCAGAATGTCCAGGGTTTTGCCTGCGTCCCGTTCCGCCTCTGTTTCACCGATGCAGATGATGGCCGTGAGCCGGGCCCGGCGGGCGGCTTCGGCCTTGGCTTGGACTACCGCATCGGTTTCCCCGTGATCGGTCCGGCGCTCGGAATGGCCGACGATGACATAGTCAGCTCCTGCATCCTTGATCATCTCGGCGGAGATATCCCCGGTATGGGCACCCGATTCCTTGGCATGGCAATCCTGGGCGCCGGTCTGGATGGGAGAGCCGATCGCTGCCTCGGAAAAATGGGCCAGCAAGGTCGCGGGCGGGCAAATCAGCACATCGCAAGGCAGATCGGCCATGTCCTTGAGCTGACCGGCGAGGGCCGCCAGTTCCGCACCACTGGTCTTCAGGCCGTTCATCTTCCAGTTTCCGGCCACAAGTGCCTTTGGCGCCGATTGTTTTTCCGATCCCATCCTAACTTATCCCCTGTGTTCCCGCGGGTGTTACGCTGACAGCGTTGCCCGGCACTAAGCTTGACTGCCCTTTAGCAAACCCCTGGAGAAAGGCCAATAGACTATGTAGCTCAAGAGCTTGTGCGGACATGCCGCCCCCCCTATCATGCGCGGCCTTGAGGGGGCTCCTCTTTTTACCATTTAAACCGGGTCCAGCCCGTCTGGCCCGGCAACTTCGCTCTTTAAGGGGCGCAAACAGGACATTTCGATGCTCGACAGCTTGAGGAAAAACGTCAGCGGCTTTGTGGGAATGCTCTTCATTGGCCTGATCGCCATGAGCTTCGCCGTTTGGGGGATCGCCGACATTTTTACAGGAGCCGGTTCCGACTCGGTGCTGGAAGTGGGAGATCAGGAGATTTCCGGCAGCCGGTTCCAGATCGAGTATCAGCGCCGCCTGGAAGAGCTGTCCCGTCAGACCGGCTCCTATATCGGCCCGGCAGAGGGGCGCAGATTCGGGGTGGACCGGCAGGTGCTGGGCCGTCTGGCAGGCGTTGCCGCGCTTGATCAGAAAACCGAAGAGCTGGACCTGCGTGTACCCGACGAAAGCGTGGCGGAGGAGATTTACAGCGATCCGGCCTTTCAGGGGCCGTTCGGGCGGTTTGACCGGCAGACCTTCGAAACCGTACTGGTTCAGAACCGGATTTCGGAACAGGAACTCATAGAGGACCGGCGCGGCTTCCTGACCCGCGAACAGCTTCTGGATGCAGTGTCTGCCCATGCGCCGGTGCCCGATGTGATGACGCAGGCTGTTTACGGCTACCGGAACGAGCGGCGCGTGGCGGAATATCTGGTTCTCACGCCCGACATGGTTGGCGAGTTGCCGGAACCGACGGACGAAGAGCTTGCCGAACTGCATGAGGGCGCGCCGCAGGCGTTTTCCACGCCGGAGCGGCGCAGCTTCGAAGTGCTGATTGTCCGGCCCGAGCTTCTGGCCGAGACGATCGCAATCTCGGACGAGGAAGCGCGCCAGGCCTTCGAGGAACGCCGGAGCGAGTATGACACGCCGGAAACGCGGAGCTTCTATCAGATCCCCTTCGCCAAGGCGGAAGATGCAGCCAAAGCCGCCGAACGCCTGCGCGCGGGCGAGAGCATTGAGGCGGTGCTCGAGGGAACAGGTCAAAGCGTTGAGGATGTGACGCAGACGAACTTGACCCGCCGTGATGTGTTGAGCGGCACGGTTGCCGATGCAGCCTTCTCGCTGGAGGAAGGCGCAGTGAGCGAGCCGGTAGAAACCCCGCTCGGGTCCGCCGTCGTTCAGGTCACCTCCATCAAACCGGGCAATCCGGCCGAGTTCGAAGAGATCAAAGAAGAACTCAAGCGCAACCTTGCCGGAGAGACCGCCGCACAGGATGTCTATGACATCTATAACCGGGTTGAGGATGAACGGGCCGCAGGCACACCGCTGGGCGAGATCGCGAATATGCTGGGCCTGCGCCTGCGCGACTTTGAAAAGATGACGCGGGACGGCACGCTGCCGGATGGCAGCAAGGCAGAACTGCCTGACCTGCCGCAGCTTCTCTCCACGGCATTCACGCTTGGCGAGGACGAGGAAATCGATCCGGTGGAAACGGAAGATGACGGCTATTACTGGATCAACGTCACCACCGTGGAAAAGCCAGCCCTTAAACCGCTAGATGAGGTGCGCGATCAAGTGGTTGCCGAATGGGAAGATGCGACGCGTCGCGCAGAGCTGACGGCTCTTGCCGAAACGCTCGTGAAACGCGGCAATGACGGAGAAAGCTTCGAAGCGATCTCCGGCGAATTCGACAAAGCAGTGCTCACCTCACCGGCGCTTGGGCGGAATGCGAGCAGCGACACATTCTCGCGCTTTGCCGTCGCCAATCTCTTCGGCACACCGGAAGGCAAGTTCACTTCCGGCACGGCCGGCTATGGCGACAGTCTTGTGGTCATGCGCGTCAAAGAAGTGCGCCGTCCCGACCCCGCGGCCAATGAAGAAGAGGTTGCTTCCCTCAATCAGACTCTCAAAGAGACGATGGAAGACGATCTTGTCGGCACACTGGTGAATGCGCTGCAGCAAGAGTATGGCGTCAGCGTCAACCAGGCGATGCTTGACCGCGTTATCGGGAACTGAACGGCCTCTGAAACGGGCGGGCGGCTTGCCGCACCATCTGAGCAATGTAATGAAGGAATGCGGCCTGACCGCATCGACGTATCATGATCGAACCGGATTTCGGCAGCTTTGAGACAACTTATGACGCCGGAAAGCCGCAGCTTGTCTGGACCCGGCTCGTGGCCGATCTGGAAACGCCCGTCTCCGCCTATCTGAAACTTGCCGACACCGCGGCCAACAGCTTTCTTCTAGAATCCGTTGAGGGCGGCGACACGCGGGGCCGGTATTCCATTATCGGGCTCAAGCCGGATGTCATCTGGCGCGCGCAGGGCAACAAGGCGGAGATCAACCGCAAAGCGGCAACCGACCCGCAGGCTTTCGAGTCCTGCCCGGAAGGCACGCTCGATGCGCTCCGTGTGCTGATCGAAGAGTCACAGCTTGATATTCCCGAAGGCCTGCCTTCCATGGCGGCAGGGGTATTCGGCTATCTCGGGTATGATTCCGTGCGGCTGATGGAACATCTGCCGAATGAGAACCCGGACGCGCTGGGCCTGCCGGACGGGCTTTTCGTGCGCCCGACGATCATTGCCGTTTTCGATTCCGTGAAAGATGAAGTGATCCTCGTCACGCCGGTGCGGCCTGCAAAAGACGTTTCGGCCAAGGCTGCTTTCACGCGGGCCGAAGAACGGCTGAATGAAATGATCGAGGCCTTCGACCGTCCGCTCCGCCATATCGAGGACGTGACCGAAGCGCCCATTCCCGAGCCGTCCTCCAACACGCCGCGCGAGACCTATTTCAACATGGTCGAGCAGGCGAAAGAGTACATTCTGGCCGGTGACATTTTTCAGGTGGTGCTCAGCCAGCGTTTCGAGGCGCCGTTCGATCTGCCGCCCTTCGCGCTTTACCGCGCACTCCGGCGCATCAACCCTTCGCCCTATCTTTACTTCCTTAGTTTCGACGGGTTCTCTATCGTCGGCTCCAGCCCCGAAATTCTGGTGAAAGTGCATGACGGCGAAGTGACGATCCGCCCCATCGCGGGCACGCGGCGGCGCGGCACGACACGCGCCGAAGACAAGGCGATCGAGGCTGATCTGCTTGGCGATCCAAAGGAGCGGGCCGAGCATTTGATGCTGCTCGATCTCGGGCGGAACGATGTGGGGCGTGTGGCCAAGATCGGCACTGTGAACGTGACGGATCAGTTTGCGCTGCAATACACCTCGCATCTTATCCATATCGTCTCGAATGTGGTCGGCGAGCTCGACGACAAACGCTATGACGCGATCTCCGCGCTGATTGCCGGTTTTCCGGCCGGCACGGTGTCGGGCGCGCCGAAGGTGCGGGCGATGGAAATCATCGACGAACTGGAGCTTGAAAAGCGCGGGCCTTATGCGGGCTGCGTCGGCTATTTCTCCGCAGGCGGAAATATGGATACCTGCATCGTGCTGCGCACGGCCATTGTGAAAGATGGCAAGATATATGTGCAGGCAGGCGGCGGCGTTGTTGCCGATTCAAGCCCCGAGGGCGAATACACCGAGTCGGTGAACAAGGCGCGGGCGCTCTTCCATGCGGCTGAGGAAGCCGTGCGCTACGCCTCGCGGGCGGGACGCGGACAGTAAGGTCAGCCCCGCGCCGCGTTCATCTCGATCAGCGCGGACACGGGCACGAGGTCAAAGCCCTTTCCGTCCAGGCTGCGCAGCCAGACTTCCAGAATTTCCAGCGTCAATTCATGCGGATGCGCGATGGCAACCGCATGGCCTGTCCGGCTGGCCTGTTCTTCCAGAAGCTGCAACTGATGCAGGAGATGGTCGGGTCCGCGCTCATGGTCCAGAAACACATCGCGGGAAATGGCAGGTACACCGGCCATGCGGCCGACATCCGCCGCACGTGAGGTCTGGCTGGTGCGGGAGTCGACAAAGAAAAGCCCCTGCTCTTTCAGGACGCGCATGACGGGGATGAGCGCGCGCACATCTTCGGTGAAGCGGCTGCCCATGTGGTTGTTGACCCCGGTATAGCCCTTGAAAGCGCCGAGCTGGCGGCGGAGCGTTTCTTCAATCTCAGCAGGGGTCATATCGGCCATGAGGGCATTCGGCCCGGCATCCGCGCTGCCACGCGGCTCCATGGGCAGATGCAGCATGACTTCATGACCATCGGCCCGCGCCGCCTCAGCCAGTTCCGGCGCTGCCTTGCCGTAAGGCAGGAAGGACAGCGTGACGCCTTCGGGAAGTGCGATGGTGCGGCGCGTTGCCTCTGCATTAAGGCCGAGATCGTCCATGATGATGGAAATGCGGGGACGGCCGGATGCGAGCGCGCGCTCCGGCTCCGGCAGGGCGGCGGTCTTTTCGGCAGCGGCGGGGCCAATGGAGCCGGTGACGAGTTCGCCCTCGGGCATCGCGTCTTCAAGATAGGCGGTTTTTGTTTCTTCGGCCTTCATGGGAGGCGGCGCATCGGCCATGCGCAGGCCGCCCAGATCGCCCTTTCTGTGGCGCAGCGGCTCGGCGATAACGAAAGCCGGTTCTATAGCGCCCGCAGGCTCGATGACGCGGGGAAGCGGCAAATCGCCCGCATAGGCGATTTGGGGGCCGGGCTTGAGCGGCACGGAGATGGAAGGAGCTTCCTTCTTGAGGCCGAGGGCATGGGCAACATCCGGCATGGCAAGGCCGATACCTGCGCCAGAGAGCAGCCCCACGGCAAAGAGGACGGCGGCCAATAGTAATGCTTCCTCCGCCAGACCGCGCTTGCGGCCCGATGCGGAGAGACGCGGCCCGGGCTGCCGCCTGCGCCCGGCCTGAGTGGCCCCCATATTCTGTGTCATCGCAAGGGGATAAGACCATATTTTGAGGCGATGCGGCAAGCGGCCAAAGCCTGGGAAGTTGTGGATTTCTGGCCTTTCCGCCCGGAAAAAGGGACTTCTGCGGCGCTCATGCCTATGAAGCAGGGCCCGGGTGGCTTATATAGCGGAGACAGTGCGCGCGAGGCTGCGCCATGCCGGTTAAAGACGAGTGATGCCCATGCTTCTGCTGATCGATAATTACGACAGCTTCACCTACAATCTGGTCCACTTTCTGGGCGACCTGGGGGTCGAGACGGAAGTGCACCGGAACGACAAGCTGTCCGTGCGCGATGCGCTGGCGCTGAAGCCGCAGGGCATCATCATCTCCCCCGGCCCGTGCGATCCCGATCAGGCGGGGATCTGCCTCGATCTCATCAAATCCGCTGCCGGGACGCTGCCGATTTTCGGCGTCTGTTTGGGGCATCAGGCCATCGGCCAGGCCTTTGGCGGCACGGTGGTGCGCGCGCCGGTGCCGATGCATGGCAAGATCTCGCCGGTGCACCACACGGGCCGCGGCGTCTTTCACGGGCTGCCGAGTCCGCTTGAGGTGACGCGCTATCATTCGCTGACCGTCGACCCGGAAAGCCTGCCCGACTGCCTGGAGGTAACCGCCAAAACGGCAGATGGCGTCATCATGGGGTTGCAGCACAAGGAGCTGCAGGTGCATGGGGTGCAGTTCCACCCGGAAAGCATCGCCTCACAGCATGGGCATGACATATTGCGGAACTTCCTTGAGCTTGCAGGCATTCCGGTGGCAGAAACGGTCTGAGCCTTTAAGAAAAGAAGAAACCTCATGACCGATTTCAAAGCGCTGATCGCCAAGGCCGCAGACGGCACGCCCCTTACCTTCGATGAAGCAACACTGGCTTTCGAGGCCATGATGTCGGGCGAGCTGACGCCTGCGCAGGTGGGCGCCTTTCTGATGGCGCTCCGGGTGCGCGGTGAGACGGTGGAAGAGATTGCGGCAGGCGCGCGCATCATGCGGGCCAAGGCAACGCCGGTGAACGCGCCGGAAGATGCCATCGACACTTGCGGCACGGGAGGCGATGCCTCCGGCACCTACAACATCTCAACGGCGGTTGCCTTTGTGGCGGCGGGCTGCGGCGTGCCGATCGCCAAGCATGGCAACCGGGCTCTTTCCTCCCGCTCCGGTTCTTCGGAAGTGCTGGAAAAGCTGGGCGTGAAAATCGACATCACGCCGGATGAGATCAGCCGCTGCATTTCGCAGACCGGGATCGGTTTCATGTTTGCCGCTTATCACCATTCGGCGATGAAGCATGTGGCGCCGATCCGCATGGAACTTGGCACACGGACGATTTTCAATCTGATGGGTCCGCTCTCCAACCCGGCGGGCGCGAAGCGGCAGCTTATGGGCGTGTTCGCCGAACGCTGGGTGGAACCTTTGGCACATGTGCTGAAGGAACTCGGCTCAACTCATGTCTGGGTCGTGCATGGCTCGGATGGGCTCGATGAGATCACCACGACAGGACCGACGCATGTGGCGGAGCTGAAAGACGGCAAGGTGCGCCGCTTTACGGTGAGCCCGGAAGAAGCAGGCCTGCCGCTGGCCGATCCGCAGGACCTCAAAGGCGGCGATCCGGCGCATAATGCAGGCGCGCTGCGCCGTGTGCTGGAGGGCGAGCCTGGCGCTTACCGCGACATTGTGCTGATGAACAGTGCAGCGGCGCTCATTGTCGCGGACAAGGCCGCAAGCCTTAAAGACGGCGTTGCGATGGCGGCGCGCTCCATCGACGAAGGCAAGGCAAAGGCGGCGCTTGATAAGCTTATTGCTGTGTCGAACGAGGTGGCGGCATGAGCGACATTCTTGACAAGATCGGCGCTTACAAGCTTGAGGAAATCAAGACGGCGAAAGCTGCCCGCCCGCTTGCCGAGGTTGAAGAGGCGGCGCGGGCCGTGGATGCGCCGCGCGGCTTTTACAAGGCTTTGAAGGCGAAAGCGGATGCCGGACAATATGGGCTGATTGCCGAGATCAAGAAGGCAAGCCCGTCCAAGGGGCTGATCCGCGCGGATTTCGATCCGCCGCAGCTTGCGCGCGCTTATGAAGCGGGCGGCGCGGCCTGTCTTTCGGTTCTGACCGATGGCCCTTCCTTCCAGGGCGCGCCGGCGTTTCTGACGGAAGCACGCAAGGCAACCGCCCTGCCCGCGCTGCGCAAGGACTTCATGTATGACACCTATCAGGTGGCTGAAGCACGCGCGCTGGGGGCAGACTGCATTCTCATCATCATGGCGGCGGTGAGCGATGCGCAGGCGAAAGAGCTTGAGGAGGCCGCTTTCGCCTGGGGCATGGATGTGCTGGTGGAAGTGCATGATGAACAAGAGCTTGAGCGCGCCTCTGCGCTGACCTCGCCGCTGCTCGGCATCAACAACCGCAATCTCAAGACCTTCGAGACGACGCTTGAGACGACGAAGCGGCTTGCCCCGCGCGTGCCTGCAGGCCGCCTCATTGTCGGTGAGAGCGGGCTTTATACGCCGGATGATCTGGCCGCATTGGCGCAGCACGGCGTGACGACGTTTCTCATCGGCGAAAGCCTGATGCGGCAGACGGATGTGGAAGCGGCGACACGCACCTTGCTTGCCCAGGAAAAGATGCGGGCCTGACCCCATGACCTACGTGATCCGCCCTGCCCGTATGGACGATGTGCCGCTTCTCGGGCCGGTGGAAATGCGGGCCGGGCAGCTTTTCCATGAAGTCGGTCTTGGCCATCTGGCGGGTGAGTTCATGGCGCCGGAAAAGGCGGCCAGCTTCGTGCGCGCGGGCGGCGCTTTCGTTGCTGCCGATGAAGCGGACAAGCCTGCCGGTTTCCTGATGGCAGGGCCTCTGGAAGAGGCGGTTTATATCTATGAAGTTTCCGTCGATCCGGACCACGGACGGCGCGGGCTCGGCGGGCGGCTTATCGAACGGGCCGCCGATTATGCACGGGAGCGCGGCATGACACGGCTGACCCTTGCTACTTTCAGTGATGTGCCTTGGAATGCGCCTTATTATGCGAAACACGGGTTTGAAATTGTCCCGCGCGATGCGTGGACGCCCTGTTTCCATCTCTTGCATGAGAGCGAGAGCAATGCAGGCCTGCCGATGGAACGGCGCTGTTTCATGCGTAAGGAGCTTTGAGCGTGGCGGAGAAGAAACTTTCCCATCTGGATGACAAGGGCGCGGCGCGCATGGTGGATGTGTCCGCCAAGGATGTGACGGCGCGCATTGCAACGGCAAAGGGCTGCATCCGCATGGCGCCGGAGACGCTGGCGCTCATTCTCGATAACAAGATCACCAAGGGCAATGTGATCGAGATTGCGCGGCTTGCCGGCATTATGGCGGCGAAGAAGACATCCGATCTTATTCCGCTCTGCCATCCGCTGATGCTTTCCAAAGTGGAAGTTGAAATCGAGCCCGATGAAGCCGCAAGCGCGCTTAATGTCAGCGCGACGGTGAAAGTCTCCGGACAAACGGGTGTGGAGATGGAAGCGCTCACTGCTGTCAGCGCCGCGTGTCTTACAATCTACGACATGGCGAAGGCAGTGGACCGGGGAATGGAAATTGGTGAGATCCGCCTTACGCATAAATCGGGCGGCAAGTCCGGCACCTATGAGGCGGAGTAATGGCGCTGCTTCCGGTTGATGAGGCCATCGGGAAAATCGGCGCGGCGGTAAAACCGCTCGGCACAGAGCGTGTTCCGCTTGAAGAAGCGGCGGGACGGCGCCTTGCGGCAAACGTCATCGCTAAACGCACGCAGCCGCCTTTCGATGCTTCCGCCATGGATGGTTATGCGGTGCGCGCGGAGGATATTTCTCCCCTGCCCGCCGCGCTCAAGGTGATTGGCGAGGCGCCGGCCGGACGTGCCTTTGAAGGCAAACTGCAATCTGGCGAAGCCGTGCGCATTTTTACCGGCGGTGTGTTGCCGGAGGGCGCGGACACAGTCGTCATTCAGGAAGATACGGAGCGGGACGGCGAAACGGTGCGCGTACTTGAGGCGCCCGCCAAGGGACGGCATATCCGCCTTGCGGGGCTCGACTTCAAGGAAGGCGCGACCGTGCTTGAGGCGGGTGTAAAACTTGGCCCGGCGGAGCTTTCGCTGGCGGCTGCGGCAGGCCATGTTTTGCTTGAGGTTTATCGGCGCCCGCGCATCGCCTTTTTTGCAACCGGCGACGAGCTTGTGCCGCCGGGCGAGATACCCGGCCCCTCGCAGATCATCGCTTCTACCGGCGCGGGCCTTGCCGCGCTGATCCGGGAAGCGGGCGGCGAACCGCTCGATCTTGGCATTGCGCGGGACACGCGCGAAAGCCTGCTGGAGAAAGCCGCCGCCGCAAAAGATGCCGATATGCTGGTGACGCTGGGCGGGGCTTCGGTGGGCGAGCATGATCTGGTGCAGGATGTGCTGGGTGAAGCCGGGCTTGATGTTGCTTTCTGGAAGATCGCCATGCGGCCGGGTAAACCGCTGATGTTTGGCGACTTTACGGGACGGCCTTTCCTGGGCCTGCCGGGAAACCCGGTTTCCGCGCTGGTTTGCGCCGAACTTTTTCTCACCGCCGCCCTGGCGCGGCTTCAGGGCGGCGCTGCCCGCCATCCCGCGCTGTTGCCCGCCAGGCTTGGCGCCCCGCTTGGCGCGAATGACACAAGACGGGATTATATCCGCGCGGCGCTTGAAGACGGACCGGAGGGGCCGGTCGCGGCCGCCCTTCCCGTTCAGGACAGTTCCATGCTTTCCGGCCTTGCCCGGGCGGGCTGCCTGATCGTCCGTGAACCCCATAGCCCGGCCCTGGACACCGGGGCCAGCGTTCGCGTCTTGCCCCTGAAGCGATAATTTATCCACAGAAGGGGTTGACGGCTGAGAAGAACCAAACTAGAACAAGTGTTAATGTTTTCTGTTTGTTCTAGATATGGGGGCTTCGGCCATGCTCACACGCAAGCAGCATGAACTGCTGATGTTCATCAATGAGCGCCTGAAGGAAACGGGCGTTGCGCCCTCCTTCGACGAGATGAAGGAAGCCCTCAATCTGCGCTCGAAATCGGGCATTCACCGCCTCATCACCGCACTGGAAGAACGCGGTTTCATCCGGCGGCTCGCCCACCGGGCCCGTGCGCTGGAAGTAATGAAGCTGCCGGATGCTGCGGCGCCCAGCCTGTCGCGCGCGCGCAAATTTGAGCCGGAAGTTATCGAAGGCGGCGGCGCGCCCGCCCCTGCTCTTGGCCCTGTCGCGAATGAAAACGATGCCATGAACGTCTCCGTCATGGGCCGCATTGCTGCTGGTACGCCCATCGAAGCCTTGCAGGAAGAAAGCCATCAGGTTTCCGTTCCCCAGGCCATGCTCAGCAATGGCGAGCATTATGCGCTTGAGGTAAAGGGCGACTCGATGATCGAGGCGGGCATTCTGGACGGCGACACCGTCATCATTCAGCGCTGCGATACGGCAACGAGCGGCGATATTGTTGTGGCGCTGGTGGATGGCTATGAGGCGACGCTGAAGCGCCTGCGCCGCAAGGGCGATTCCATTGCCCTTGAAGCGGCAAACCCGGCTTATGAAACCCGTATCTTTGGACCGGACCGGGTGAAGGTTCAGGGCAAGCTTGTCGGGCTGATGCGCCGTTATTGAGCTTCACTCCTCACGCCGCCTCGGCCAGCGCGGCACCCAGGGACGATTTCCTTGTGCTGCGGCAACCGTCTCCACCTCCCAGCCGGACACACCTTCCCTCTTGTAAAGCACATGGGCGCCTTTCCGCTGCAGATCCCGGTAGGTGATGAGAAGCGGCGCGGGACATGCTTCCCTGCCGACACCGCGGAACGCTTCCTCCCTCAGGATCAATATATCCGCCCACAGACAATCTTCGATCAGCGCGCGCGGGTCGGCTATCTGCGCGAGGCGCTGTCCGTCTTTCCGCACATAGAGGCAGGCCAGCATGTCACAGCGCCACCCGCTGCCCGCCCTTTCACGCGGGTCCGCAAGATCGCCGTCACTGCGCAGCCAAAGCCCGGCATCGAAACGGGAGCGGGCGTCATTCAACGATAATCTGCCATCCGCCGTCCGGACAGCGATGAGACGGGCATTGTCCGAAATCAGAATATCGGGCCGCGGTGCAGCGCCCCAGAGCATGAGAGCCGCTGCAATAGGCAAGAGCCCTGCATAGCGAATGGCGCTTTTCCAGAGGCAGAGCCAAATCCCGCCAAAAGTGATAAGCAGCAGCACAGCCGGCGGGCCGGAGGCAACGGGCGTCGCCGACCCGGGCCAGGATGCCACAAGCTTTGCCGCCCATAAGAGCCCTTCAAGCCCCAGCTCCATGACGAACAAAGGCGCGGCCTCAAGGCCGAAGGGCATGAGCGCGAAAGCCAGTACCGCAAAAGGCATGATGAGAAAGGCCACAAAAGGCATAGCCAGCAAGTTACCCGCAAGGCCATAAGCTGCGACACGGTTGAAGTGGAAGGCGGCGAAAGGAGCCGTGGCAAGGCCCGCGACCAGACTGGTGAGCAGAAGGCCCGCTGTATAGAGCCCCAGAAGCTGCAAGGGACCGCGCGAACGCCAATCGGCCAAGAGGTTGTTGATCTGCGCCGCCCTTGTCTCATAAGCGGCGACAAGCGCCATGACGGCGGCGAAGGACATCTGAAACCCTGCAGAAAGCAGGCTTTCAGGCGCAAAGAGCAGGATAAGACAGGCCGCAAGCGCCACATTGCGCATGGTGATGGCCGGGCGGTCGAGCATGATGGCGAGCAGCACGAGACCCACCATGATGAAAGCCCGCTGCGTGGCAACGCTCATGCCAGAAATGACGAGATAGGCGCCTGCCCCGAGAAGCGCCAGTGCGGCGGCCCATTTCTTGACCGGGTAGCGCAGCGTGAGCCCTGGCACACAGGCAATGAGAAGGCGCAGCCCGCCGAAAAGCGCCCCGGTGAGGAGCGCCATGTGCAGCCCCGATATGGCAAGCACATGAGCAAGACCCGAAGCGCGCAATTCTTCCTGCGTTTCTTCGGGAATGAAGGCGCGCTCGCCGGTCATGAGCGCGACGGCGACGGCACCAGGCACCGCATCCATCACATTCAGTACACGGATTGATGTCGCGCTTCGCAGATTGTGCAGCCCCCGGCGGAGGGCGGCGGCAATGCCTTCCGCTTTTCCCAGATTTTCAGGCGCGCCCATCATCACGCCGCCTGCGCCAATCCCCTCAAACCAGAGATGGCGGCCATAATCGAAACCGCCCGGCATGGCGGGGGTGCTGTTCGGCCAGAGCTTGACCGGCACGCGGATCACATCGCCGGGGCGCAACTCGCCCGCCGCGCCATAATAAGTCAGGCGCACCGCATTAAGGGGATGACGGGCATGTTCAAGCTCATAGGGCCGCACATCCGCCCGCAGGCGCCCCTCGCCCGTATTGGTGACGGCCAGCACCTCCCCCTTGAGCGTGGCATAACCGATATCGCTTTTCAGCGGCTCGTGAAAGATGAGCACGGTGCGCCCCGATGCAGCCGCGAAGCCGAGCACCATGCAGAAAAGCCCCATGAGGAGATAGCGCAAAAGCGGGCGCGCCCTGGCCATGTGCTGCGCCGCAGCCAGTAGCGCCGCCCCCGCCAAAGGGAGAGCAAGGCCCGGCTCTTCAGGCAGGCTGAAATAGAAAAGTATCCCGGTGCCGATAAGAACCGGCGCCCAAAGGCCCCAGCGATCCGATTCCGCCAGCACCGCCCGGCCGGTTGCCTGAACGGCCAATTCCAGCCGGCTGAGCACCGGCACGGCGCGCCTTTCCCGCCGATTTTCCCCCGCCGTTGCCGTGATGCTCCCCTCCACAAGAACAAAACACGAAAATCTGCATTTCCAGCGCCAAAAAGTGTGTGCGGAACGCTACCACGGACCCCCTTGCTGTGGTAAGAACGGCAGCCTGTTCAGGCGCCTGCCGCTGCGGTTTCCACGGCCCCGGCCAATCACGCGGACGGGTTTTCACACAAGATAAGGAATGTTGTTCCAGCAGGATCACCCCGCTGAAAACAGAGCCGATGTAAGAATGACCGGAACAAGTAAAGTCGTCACCCGTTTTGCCCCGTCCCCCACTGGCTTTCTGCACATTGGGGGCGCGCGTACGGCGTTGTTCAACTGGCTGTTTGCCCGTCATCACGGAGGCACATTCCATCTGCGTATCGAGGATACGGACCGCGAGCGTTCGACCGATGACGCCATCGAGGCGATCTTCGAAGGGCTGAAATGGCTTGGCCTAGATTGGGAAGGCGAGCCGGTTTTCCAGTATGCGCGCCAGAAGCGCCACCAGGAAGTGGCCGAGAAGCTGCTGAGTGAGGGCAAAGCCTATTACTGCTATTCCTCTCAGGAAGAGCTGGAGGCCATGCGCGAGAAGGCGCGGGCCGAGGGCAAGCCCATCCGCTATGACGGCACATGGCGCGACCGCGATCCTTCCGAAGCGCCGGAAGGCGTGAAGCCCGTTGTGCGCTTCAAAGCCCCGCAAGAAGGGGAAACCATTGTACGGGACCATGTGCTGGGCGATATCCGCATTGCCAATTCGCAGATGGATGACCTGATCCTGCTGCGCTCCAATGGGTCGCCGACCTATATGCTGTCCGTGGTGGTGGATGATGTGGATATGGGCATCACGCATATCATCCGCGGGGATGACCATATGACCAATGCGGCGCGCCAGAGCCAGCTTTATGCGGCGATGGGCTGGACACCGCCGGAATTTGCCCATGTGCCGCTCATTCACGGGCCGGACGGGGCGAAGCTCTCCAAACGCCACGGCGCACTGGGTGTGGAATCCTACCGGGACATGGGTTATCTGCCGGAGGCGATGCGCAATTATCTTGTGCGTCTCGGCTGGAGCCACGGCGATGATGAAATTTTCTCGACAGAGCAGGCCATCGAATGGTTCGGGCTCGACGCCATCGGCAAATCCCCTGCCCGGCTTGATTTTGCCAAGCTAGAAAATATGAACGGGCATTACATCCGCCAGGCCGATGAGGGCGCGCTGGCCGATGCCACGCTTGATGTGATGGCCCGTGTGCATGGCTGGGAGGCGACGCCCGCCTTGCGCGAAAAACTGCTCGAGGCGATGCCCGGCCTTAAAGAGCGGGCAAAAACGCTGATTGAACTGGGGCAAAGCGCCGAATACCTTCGGGCCACGCGGCCGATTGCGCTGGATGAAAAAGCGCAGAAGCTGCTCGATGAGAATGGCCGCGCCGTGATCGGCAAGCTGGTCCCCGCGCTTGAAAAAGTGGATACATGGGAAATCGAGCCGCTGGAAGGCGCCGTGCGCGGCTTTGCCGAAGAGGCAGAACTTAAACTTGGCAAGGTGGCGCAGCCGATGCGCGCCGCGCTGACAGGCGGCAGCACGTCGCCCGGGATTTTCGACGTTTTGGTTTCGCTTGGCCGTGAAGAAGCGCTCGGCCGGCTGCGGGACCAGGCCTCATGACGAAAGGCCGCCCGCTTTCTTTGCCCTCAAAGAAGCCAGTGGCGGCCCGATAGCGAGATGTTGCACTATGCCTGCCTGCGGCCCTGCGCTGCAGCGGGATCAGGAGAAGGATAGGACGGACAATGACAAAAACGGGAACGGACGCTGGAGCCAAGCAGACCGCGAAACTCGAAGTCGGCGGCAATTCGTATGACTTGCCGGTTTACGAAGGCACGATTGGCCCGAGCGTCATCGATGTCAGCGCCCTTTATGGCCAGACAGGTTACTTCACCTATGATCCCGGCTTCACCTCCACGGCGAGCTGTGAATCCAACATCACGTATATCGACGGCGACAAGGGCGAGCTGCTTTACCGCGGCTACTCGATCGACCAGCTTGCCGAGCAAGGCAACTTCATCGAGACGTGCTACCTTCTGCTGAACGGCGAACTGCCCACGTCGAAAGAATACGAAGAATTCAACTACGCCATCTCGCGCCACACCATGGTGCATGAGCAGATGCAGTATTTCCTGCGCGGCTTCCGCCGGGACGCTCACCCGATGGCTATCATGTGCGGCATGGTGGGCGCCCTGTCGGCCTTTTATCACGACTCCACGGACATCAACGATCCTCAGCAGCGCATGATTGCAAGCCGCCGCATGATCGCGAAGATCCCGACCATTGCAGCGATGGCCTATAAATATTCCGTCGGCCAGCCGGTGGTTTATCCGCGCAACGACATGTCTTATGCGGAGAACTTCCTGCACATGTGCTTCTCGGTTCCGGCTGAGAAATATGAAGTGAGCCCGACGCTTGCCGATGCGATGGACAAAATCTTCATTCTGCATGCGGACCATGAGCAGAACGCCTCTACCTCCACCGTGCGCCTGGCAGGCTCTTCGGGCGCGAACCCGTTTGCCTGTATCGCGGCCGGCATTGCCTGCCTCTGGGGCCCGGCGCATGGCGGGGCGAACGAAGCTGCGCTCAATATGCTGGAAGAGATCGGCACGGTTGATCGGATTCCGGAATATATCGCCAAGGCGAAAGACAAGAACGATCCGTTCCGTCTGATGGGCTTCGGCCACCGGGTTTACAAGAACTACGACCCGCGCGCGAAAGTGATGCAGCAGACCTGCCATGCGGTGCTGAAAGAGTTGGGCATCAAGGACGATCCGCTGCTCGACGTTGCGATGGAACTTGAGAAGATCGCGCTTTCGGATGAATACTTCGTCGAGAAGAAGCTTTATCCGAATATCGACTTCTATTCGGGCATCACGCTGAAGGCGATGGGCTTCCCCACCACGATGTTCACGGTGCTTTTCGCGCTGGCCCGCACAGTCGGCTGGATTGCACAGTGGAACGAGATGATCGAAGATCCCAAGCAGCGCATCGGGCGCCCGCGTCAGCTCTTCACGGGCGCCACGGAGCGGCCCTATGTGGCGCGCGACAAACGCTGAACAGCTACACGATAAAGAGATTGAAGGGCGCCTGCGGGCGCCCTTTCTATTTGGCCGGAAGAAGGTCGAGAACAGCGCGCGCGGCGCGGATGCTGGGTGCCTCACCGCCCGTCCCCATGATGGCGCACATTTCCTCGAGATCGGCCAGGGCTGCTTTACGCTCGGGTGTCTCTTGCAACAAAGGCGTAAGCGCGGCAGCGACGTTTTCCGGCTTGCCGTGATCTTGCAAAAATTCACGTACGGATGGCCGGTCCAGGATCAGGTTGGGCAGGACCACGGAGGGCACTTTGAGCATGCGCCCGATGGCCCAGGCCGTAACAGGATCGCTCCGGTATGCAATTACCATAGGCACACGGGCGAGCCCGAGTTCCAGCGCCACGGTGCCTGAGGCCGCAAGGGCCGCATCTGCCGCATCAAACGCCGCGAGTTTCTCTGCCTCTCCTTCGGTGAGCACGGTTTTGACAGGCCAGCCTGATGTTTTTGCGCGTACCGTTTCGCGCACATGCGGCACGGTCGGCACCACGGCGTGAAGGTCCGGTAGATTGCGGGCAAGCACGGCCAGCGTTTCGCCAAAGAGGTCCGTCAACCGGTTCACTTCATTGGTGCGGCTGCCGGGCAGAACGGCAAGCAGCGGCGCCTCTTCCGGAATGCCATGCCGGACGCGGAAGGCTTTGCCAGCCCCGTCTTCGGGCACCCGCTCGATGGCCGGGTGCCCGACATAGACGCATTCAAGCCCGGCATGGGCCGCAAAGAACTGCGGTTCGAAGGGAAGAAGCGCCAGCACGCGGCGGAATTTCTTCGCCATGGCTTTCGCCCGGCCCTGACGCCAGGCCCAGACGGTGGGCGCCACATAATCGATGATGGGAATTTCCGGTGCTTTGCGCGCAATGCGGCGCGCGACATTATGCGTGAACTCCGGCGCGTCGATCATCACAATCAGATCAGGGCGGGTTTCAAGCGCATGGTTCGAGGTTTCGCGCATCCGCTTCAGGATGAGCGGCAGGCGGGCGATGATTTCCTTCGGGCCCATGACGGCAATATCGGTCATGGGAAAGACGCTCTCCATGCCCTCGGCCAGCATGCGTTCGCCGCCAACGCCGGAAAAAGTGAGCGGTGCGGGGGAGAGTTTTTTCAAGGCCTGCATGAGCGGCCCGCCCAGCGCATCGCCCGAGGTTTCACCGGCGACGAGCATGATGTGGCGGGGCTTTGCCGTCTCAGCCATGCCTGCCGCCTTCAAGCGCCACCACGAAGAGGCCCAGTTCGTTGGCCCGGGCGACGAGCTTTTCAAGTTCCACGACGAGTGCGCCGGAGGCTTCGACTGCAATGCCCGCGAGCCCTGCCCGTGCCGCATTTTCAACCGTGGTAACGCCAATCGTGGGTAAATCCACGCGGCGGTCCTGATCCGGCTTGGGAAGCTTGACGAAGACACCGGCCCGGGCGCCTTGGGCGGCGCGCAGCGATGGGTGCAAGCCGGCGACGCGGGTGAGCATAGCGTCCGTTCCTTCCGGCCCTTCAATGGCGAGCACGATACCGCGGCAAATGACTGTTCCCTGCCCCATGTCGAAACGGCCGATGGCGTTGAGGAGATCGCCGCCTCTGGCAATATCCTTCCTGGCCTGCTCATCCGGGCGTTTGGCAGTCCAGCAGCCGGGCGGCGCGGCAAGGCCTTTCAGCACTTGTTCGGCCGGAATGACGCGGATGCCGTGGTCCTTTTCGAAGAAATCGACAAAGCCGCGCAGCAAGCCGTCATCGCCCTGGCGCATCAATTTTACGAAGCGGGAGAGAAATTTGACGCCGCCCCAATCAAGCTTCAGGGAAGAGAGTTCGGGCCGCGTGAGCGGGCCGACCATGACCAGTTCCTCGCAGCCCGCGCTTTTTAGCGCCCTTACCGTGCGGCCAAGCGCGCCGAGCTTGATCCATTCATGGGGGAAGCGTTCGATCTCCTTTTCCGTTTCACCGGGTATGCCGACGATGAAAACGGCACGGCCCTCTTCTCTCGCCGCCTCTGCCACAGCAAGAGGGATAGGCCCGCGGCCTGCGACAATGCCCAACGGGGGGCCCGATGAAATGCCAGGAGGGGCGCTGGTTCGGCCGGCCATGGCTGCCTCCCGGTCAAACCGCCTCGGTATGGCGGGGCGTGCAGAGAGAGCGGCTGGTATCGCCCTTGATGAAATCGATGATCTCGCGCACGACTTCATTATCCTGGTAGTTCGCTTCCACATCAGCCACGCGCTCTTTCAGCGTGCGCTCTTCAGCGAAGAGCATCCGGTAGGCACCGCGCAGCGCATGGATCTGCTCGCGTGTGAAACCGCGGCGCTTGAGCCCGATAATGTTAAGGCCCGCCAGATAGGCGCGGTTGCCGAGCGCCATGCCGTAAGGGATCACATCATGCTCGATGGCACTCATGCCGCCGACAAAAGCGTGCTTGCCGACACGGGTGAACTGGTGAATGGCGACGCCGCCGCCCAGAATGACGAAATCGTCGATGATGCAATGACCGGCCAGCAGCACGGCGTTGGAAAACACGACATTGTTGCCGATGATGCAGTCATGGCCCACATGCGCCCCGGTGAGAAAGGCGTTCTTGTCACCAATCTTCGTCACCATGCCGCCGCCTTCGGTGCCGGGGTTCATGGTGACGTGCTCGCGGATCAGATTGTCACTGCCAATCTCAAGACGGCTCGGCTCGCCCTTGTACTTCAAGTCCTGCGGCTGGTGGCCGATGACGGCGAAGGGAAATATCTTCGTGCGCGGGCCGACGCTGGTGCGCCCTTCCACCACGACATGAGAAAGAAGTTCCGCGCCGTCGTCCAGCTTCACGTTCGGGCCGACAACACAATAGGGGCCGACGCTCACATCCGCGCCGATCTCCGCCTTCGGGTCGATGATGGCTGTGGGATGAATTCCGCTCATGCCGTCCCGTCCGATTCGACAATCATGGCGCTATAATCTGCTTCCGCCACTATCTTGCCGTCTACCTTGGCGTCGGCATGGAACTTCCATACCGGTCCGCGATTCTGCAGCTTGCGGACATGCACTTCAAGCCTGTCGCCCGGCACAACGGGTTTGCGGAAACGCGCTTTGTCGATGGTCATGAAATAAACCACTTTGTGCTGTGAGCCCTTGCTTGTGGCATTCACGACCAGCGCGCCCGCGGTCTGCGCCATGGCCTCCACAATCAACACGCCTGGCATCACCGGGTGATCGGGAAAATGCCCCTGAAAGAAATTGTCGTTAATCGTGACGTTCTTGATGCCGACGGCCGACTCCGTGCCGTTCATCTCGACAATCCGGTCGATCAGAAGCATCGGATAACGGTGCGGCAGAAGCTCCATAATCCGCTTGATGTCTGCCGTTTCCAGCTCCCCAGCCGCGTCGCCGGTATTGGGTGCGTTTTCCGCCGTATCAGAAATGTTCGTCATGCTGTTTCTCGACTATTAGCTTGCCTCTTTGTCACGGCAACAGGTCACGTTGTTTTCTTCGGCCGGGACAACCGCTGAATGGCTGCGATTTCCCTGCGCCAGCGCGCAATCGGCTTTGCCGGTGTGCCACCCCATTGCTCGCCTGCAGGCACATTGTGAATGACACTGCTGCGCGCTGCAATCTGCGCGCCCATGCCTATGGTCAAATGGCCGGCCACGCCCACACGGGCTGCCAGCACAACAAAATCTTCCAGCTTCGTACTGCCCGCAAGGCCGCATTGCGAAACGATAATGCATCCGCGCCCAATGGAAACGTTGTGCCCGATCTGCACCAAATTATCAATCTTGGTGCCCTCGCCAATCACTGTGTCAGGGCCCGCGCCGCGGTCGATGGTTGTATTGGCACCGATTTCCACGTCATCCTGAATGATGACCCGGCCAAGCTGAGGCACTTTTTCATGGGCAGGCAGGCCCATGGCAAAGCCGAACCCATCCTGTCCGATGCGCACACCGCCATGAATGAGAACCCGGTCGCCTATAAAAGCGTGCGTCAGCGACGCGCCCGGGCCGAGATAGCTGTCGCGGCCAATGGTGCAGCCCTGCCCTACAACCGCGCCCGCCGCGACGAGCGTGCGCGCGCCAATTTCCGCATGCGCACCAATGACGGCGCCAGACTCCACAATCACGTCCTCGCCCAGTTTGGCAGAGGGATGCACCGTGCCTTCAATGCCCGGCACGCCGTAATGCGGCGTGGCGCACACGGTTGCCGGGTAGAAGGCCTGAGCGGCGAGCGCATAGGCTCTATAGGGCTCATTACTTAAAAGGAGCGCAACTCCTTCAGGCGCCTTGTCCTGATGTTTGGGCGAGATAATAGCGGCGCCCGCCTTTGTCGCAGCAAAGGCTTCAGTATATTTGGGATTGTCGAGAAACGTCACATCCGAGGGACCGGCATTGTCCAGCGGCGCAACGTCCGCGGCCATGCGGTCCGCGTCAGCCGCGTCGGCAAGTTCAGCCTTGATGCGCCGGGCTAGCTCACCCAGCGTGAAAGGCCCTGCCTTCTCGAAAAACCGCAAATCAGCCATGCCAAGTCCGGGTGCTGCCTCTGAACGCAGCTTCTATTGATTGTTGCGTAAGGTCGAGGGATCGACCGGCGTTACCTTGACGGACTTCATCCGCTCGTTCAGCAACTGCATGATTTCAGCGGTGACGTTCAGATCCACACCGCCTGCCAGCACTGTCGACTGATCGAGCACGATGGTGCCGCCGTGTTTCTTCATCACTTCCGCAAAGATGGGCCGAAGCACCGCTTCCACCTCCTGCTGCGCTCTTGCCTGACCGATCTGCAATGCCTGCATCTTGCGCTGCATTGAGGCCTGGTGTTGCTGCCGGCGTTTGCGCAACTCTTCCGCCCGCTGAAGGAAGGTCTCTTGGCCCAGTAATTCGCGCTGCTCGGTCAGCTTTCTGCCTTCATCGATGAACCCCTGCTCCGTGCTTTCGTTCTCAGCTTCGAGCGTGTCAGCCTGTTTCTCAACCTGAGCAATCACATCTTTCGCCACGATGGATTCCGTGAAGAGCTGATTGAAATTCACGATCAGGATAACCGCCGGGGGTTTTTGAGCGTTCCCCGGCACAGCAGACAGGCCCAACGTCGCAGCACAAAGAAAAGCAGCCGCCACGATCCGATGAATGGTTTTCACGCTATGCAACTCCCCTGAACCGGCCGAACCGGCCGCTCCCTATTATGCGTAGTCAGAACCGCGTACCTGCGCTGAAGCGGAAGATTTCGTCCTTGTCGTAATCTTCCTTCACGAAGGCTTTCGAGAGGTCGATGCGGACGGGACCGAAAGGCGACTCCCAGTAAACGCTGAGACCGGCGGATGCGCGGAAAGCAAACTCATCCTGTGGATCGAAGGCCAAGTTCCCGCTTGAATCGTAAACTTTGTCTTCATCCACAATGCCGACAAACCCGAAATCAGAGAACAGGCTTGTATCGATGTCCAATGCTTCCGGCAGACCGTTTGGAAAGCCCAATTGGGCCGTGCCAATCGCATAGGCCTGCGCGCCCAAAGCGTATCCAGAAATGCTGTCGCGCGGACCGACGCCGGCCCGTTCAAAGCCACGGAAGTCTGAACCGCCGACATAGAAACGGTCGTTGATCAAGACCTCGTCACCAAGCCCGTCAATATAACCGCCGTTCAAACGCAGATGCCCGATAAACTCTTTGGAGAAAGGATAAAAGGCACGAGCGATCACTTCATTGCGCAGATAGGTCACAGACCCGCCAACACCGGCATATTCCTGATCGATATTAAAATCCCAACCTGACGTCGGCTCGATGGGGTCATCACGCTGGTCGTAGTAGTAATTATACCCAACGATAGAACGAAGATCCTCGCGCTCCTGGATATAACAGGCTTCCGGCGGAATGCCTGCGCAAACGTCTGACCGCACATTGCGGATCTCTTCCTGCCGCAATGCGTAACGGGTCGTGAAGCTGCCATTCTCCGAGGTCGGGAAACCGAAGCGGAAACCAAACCCCGTCACACGCGAGTCATAGGCAGCTTCGGTTTGATAGTTCGTATCCGTACCGAAAACGTCGATACCAGCGACGAGGTTACGGTCTAGGAAATAGGGCTCGGTAAAGCGCAAATCCACGGCCTGGCGGGAGCCTGAAATCGCAAGACGCAGACGGACAAACTGGCCGCGGCCCATGAAGTTTCGTTCGCTCAGTGCAATGTCGAAGACGGCATTGTCCACGGAGGAAAAGCCGAAGCCCAGTGAGAGTTCGCCAGTCGACTGCTCTTCGAGGTTTACATTGACGACGGTTTTATCTTCGGCGGAGCCGGGCTCTTCTTCGATTTCAACTGTCGAGAAATAGCCCAGCGCGCGGATGGATTTTTCAGACCGGTCAAGAAGCGCGCGGTTGAAGGCGTCGCCCTCGGCCAGGCGCATCTCACGGCGCACCACTTTGTCTAGCGTGCGCACATTGCCGTTGATGTTGATGCGCTCCACATAAACGCGCGGCCCTTCCGTGATTTCATAATCGACGGCTGCTGTCAGCGCTTCACGGTCACGGCGCACGCGGGGGCGCACCTCGGCAAAGGCATAGCCTTCGGCACCGGCGGCAAAAGTGAGCGCGTCCACGGATTCATCGATCAAACCGGCATCATAGGTATCCCCTTCTTTCGTCAGAATGAGGGATTCCAGATATTCGATGTCGAATTTGTCGAGCTCCGTCGTCACATTGGACGGGCCGAACTCATATTGCTCGCCTTCATCCACGGTAAAGGTGATGTAAAATTCCGACCCGTCGCGCGAAAGATCCGCTACGGAAGAAACGACACGAAAGTCCGCATATCCTTCGGACAGATAGTGACGGCGCAGAAGTTCGCGGTCATAGGTCAGACGGTCCGGATCATAGCGGTCGGAACTCGACAGGAACTTCCACCAGGCCGTTTCGGATGTCGAAACGACCTCTCTCAGGCTGCCGTCCGAGAATGCATCATTGCCAATGAAGTTGATCGCGCCGATGCCCGTGACCGGGCCCTCATCAATCTCAAAAACAAGATCGATACGGTTCTGCGGGAGCTGGATGACTTTTGGCTCCACCGTCGCGGAGAAACGGCCCGAGCGGCGATGCAGGTCCACAATGCGCTGCACGTCCGCCTGCACCTTGGCGCGGGTATAGATCGTACGCGGCTTGAGCTGGACTTCCTCGTTCAGGTCCTCGTCCTTAACTGCGCTGTTCCCCTCGAAAGCCACCCGGTTGATGATCGGGTTTTCCGTGACGGTAACGATCAGTTCGTTGCCCTGCTGACGGATCACGACATCCGCGAAAAGGCCAGTGTCGAACAACGCCTTCACCGACTCGTCCACCTCGGAGGCGTCGTAGGTGCTGCCTTGTTTGAACGTCATATAGGACCGCACCGTATCGGCTTCGATACGCTGATTGCCCTCAACCCTGACCCGTTCGATCATCGGTTCCTGAGCCGAAGCGGCTGTGCTTCCCCCCGCCTGAACCGTCATCACAAGCACGAATGCGAGAGAAACGGCCCGTATGAAGCAGGCAGCCTGCGTGCGCAACACTCTCATTTGCAGTTCCCCGTCCCCTCGATCAACTGAACATATTGCTGAAAAACTCGACGACCCGCAGGTTTACCAGATCGTTCCAGGTGGCGAATACCATTAACATCATCACCAGGGCGAGCCCTACCCGGAAACCGAACTCCTGCGCCTGTTCCCCCAGCGGACGTCCACGTACCGCCTCAAACGCATAATAAAGGAGATGGCCTCCATCAAGCATCGGGATGGGTAGAAGATTGAGAAGCCCGATGCTGACCGACAGAATTGCCGTCAGATTGATAAGCGCGTCAAAACCGACCGAGGCAACCTGGCCCGAGACCTGCGCAATGCGCAACGGGCCGCCGAGTTGGTCTGTATCCTGCGTCCCGACGATCATGCCGCCCAGATACTCTCCCGTGCGCGCCACGATGAACCAGGTTTCCTGAACGCCCATCCAGACCGCGGTAAAGGGATCGTAGCGGACATGGCGCACTTCGCCCTCTTCCACGCTGCGGCTGATGCCAAGAAGGCCGACGCGTTGTTCATTGCCAAACCGGTCCGTCACGGTTTCGGCACGCGGTGTGGCCAGAAGTGTCACTTCCTCGCCGCCGCGTTCAATGCGGAAAGTGAGCGGCACATCCGCGCTCAAGGTCACGATGCGCTGGAGATCGCTAAAGCCCTCGATGCTGCGCCCATCGACAGAAAGCACCACGTCGCCTTCCTGGAAGCCTGCCTCGGCGGCGGCGCTTTCCGGCTGCACCTGATCGACGCGCGCCTGAGTGATGCTCTGGCCCGCAATCGTGAAAAGCCCGGCGAAGAGCACAATGGAAAGCAGGAAATTGGCGAAAGGCCCTGCCGCGACGACGGCCGCGCGCTGAGGCAGCGGCTTTGCGTGCAGCGTGCGGCGGCGGGTGTCTTCATCAAGCGCGGAAAGGTTTTCATTGTCCGGTGTGCTGGCGGCACCTGCATCGCCCAGAAACTTCACATAACCACCGAGCGGCAGCCAACCCACTTTCCAGCGGGTATTGTGCCTGTCGGTCCAGCCGACAATTTCGCGGCCGAAGCCGATCGAAAAGGTTTCGACCGTCACGCCGCACCAGCGGCCCACCAGAAAGTGGCCCAACTCATGAAAGAAAATCACCACGGTGAGCACAAAGAGGAACGGGATCACATAGGAAAGAAAGGATCCGCCAAAGCCGCCCATGCTAGCCAGCACTTCCATCGAAACTCAGATCCTTCCTTGCGCTTACATCCCGCAGGGCGGCTGCCGCGCGCCCGTTTATATCCTGTCCGGCAGAGGCCTGCCGAATCCGCGCCCTAGCCTATGTCAGACCACACATTTTTGCACCCGTTCTGCGGCTTTTTGACGGGAGGTCCGATCAATTTGCATTACATCGTCTAACGTACCGGGCGACGGCAATTCATCCGCAAGATCGCCCATCACCCGTTCGACCACCTGCACGATATCCAGAAAGCCAATCTGCCCCGACAGAAATGCCGCCACGGCCACCTCGTTTGCGGCATTGAGGATAGTAGGCGCCGCCCTGCCGCTTTGCAAGGCATCACGCGCAAGAACGAGCGCTGGAAACCTTTTTAAATCAGGGGCTTCGAAGGTCAAGCTGCCAATCTCGGCGAGGTCCAGACGGGCCGCCGGGGTTGCCATGCGGGCAGGCCAGGCAAGTGTATTGGCGATGGGAATGCGCATATCCGGCGTGCCGAGCTGAGCGAGCACCGAGCCGTCCTCATAAGCCACCATGGAATGGACGATGGATTGGGGGTGAACGAGGATTTCCAGCCGCTCCAGCCCGACGGGGAAGAGGTGATGGGCCTCGATGAGTTCCAGCCCCTTGTTCATCATGGTGGCGGAATCGACGGAAATCTTGGCGCCCATATCCCAGCGCGGATGCGCCACGGCCTCAGCCGGGGTGGCACGGCGCATTTCCTCAAGGCTTGCGGTGCGGAAGGGGCCACCGGACGCTGTTAGCACGATCCGATCCACCTTCTCCAGCGCGCCGGGCTCGAGCACCTGAAAAATGGCGTTATGTTCGGAATCGACGGGCAGAAGCGTCGCGCCCGCCCGCTTCACCGCATCGGTGAAGAAGCTTCCCGCGCACACAAGGCATTCCTTGTTGGCCAGCGCCACATGGGCGCCCTGACGGACGGCCTCAAGCGTGGGGGCAAGGCCCGCCGCGCCAACAATGGCCGCCATGACCCAGTCCGCCGGACGGCTCGCGGCCTCAATCAATGCCGCCTCACCCGCCGCCACCTCAATGCCGGTGCCGGCAAGGCCCTGTTTCAGCGGCTCATAAAGGTCGTCCCGGGCAATCACCGCCAGTTCCGGGCGGAACTCCCGGGCCTGTTCGATCAGCGTTTCGACGTTGGAGTGGGCTGTCAGCGCAGCCAGTTCATAATTGGCGCGGTTGCGGGCCACGAGATCGAGCGTGCTGCAGCCGACAGACCCCGTCGCGCCCAGAACGCTGATGCGCCGGGCGGCGGAAGACGGAGACGGGATGGGGTCGCTCATGGCCATAAGATTACTCTCGAAACCGGCAATCCTGTGGCCTGAAAAATCAGGGCCAGGAGTGATGCCGCCAGACAGGCGAAGATAAGCCCGTCCACCCGGTCCAAAAGACCGCCATGGCCGGGAATGAGCGTGCCGGAATCCTTCACGCCCGCGCGCCTTTTGAGCACGCTTTCCACTATATCGCCTGCCTGAGAAATAACTGCCAAAACTGCGCTCAAAGCGGCAAGCTGCCATACACCCTGCCCCAAAAGCCAGCCTGCCGTGAGCGCCCCCACGAGCGCTGCGCTCAGGGCTCCGCCGACCAGCCCCGCCCAGGTTTTGTTGGGCGAAAAACGGGGTGCCAGCTTAGGCCCGCCGATAAGCCGTCCGGCCGCATAAGCGCCGGTATCCGTCGCCCAGACAATGAGAACCAGCCAGAGGACCAGCAAAAACCCTTCCTCCGCCTGCCGGAGCCAGGCCAGCGCCAAAAGGGGCAGCACGATATAGACGAAGCCGCCGAGAATGCGGCCCGGCCCGTCGCCTTTCAGCGCGGTCCAGACGCCGAGTGCGGCCATGATGGCGAGCGCGGCGGCGGCGCCCGCCAGCGGGCTGACAGCCTCCAGCAGAAAGAGGCCGAGAAGCGTGGCAAGGCCCGTTCCCCAGGCCACGGGCCTGCCGGGCGTCCCATAAACAAGCTGCGCCCATTCCCGGGCAAGGATGAAGCCTGCCGCCGCCAGAAGGGCTGTAAAGGGCCAGCCGCCCAACCACAGAAGCGCAAGTACTGCCGGAATGAGGGCGAGCGCGGAGGCAATGCGGCGCACCAGTTCATTGCCTGCGCCTGGACCTGCAGAATCCGCGCCGGGCGTTTCGGGTTTACCGTCCGCCAAAACGCCGCTCCCGGCTTTGATACTCGCGGAACGCCGCTTCCAGATGCTCACGGCCAAAATCCGGCCAGAAGACATCGGTAAAAACCAGTTCCGCATAGGCGCTCTGCCAGATGAGGAAGTTGGAAAGGCGCTTTTCGCCGCTGGTGCGGATGACGACATCAGGGCTCGGAATGCCTGCCGTATCGAGATGCGCCTCGACCGTTTCCGGGGTCACTGCCTCCGGCTCGATTTCGCCTGCCTTCACCTTGTCCGCAATGCGGCGCATGGCGGAGGCGATTTCGTTCTGGCCGCCATAATTGAAGGCGACGAGCAGTTTCATGCGTGAATTGGCGCGGGTAAGCCCCTCAGCTTCATCAATCAGAGCAACGATGTCGGCATCGAGCCCTGCCCGGTCGCCGATGATGCGCACCTGCACGCCGTTCTGATGCAGCTCGGCAAGATCGCGGCGGATGAAGAAGCGCAAGAGATCCATGAGATCGCTCACTTCTTCGGGCGGGCGCTTCCAGTTCTCAGACGAAAAACCGTAGAGTGTGAGGTATTCCACACCCAGATCGCCCGCCTCGCGCACGATGCGGCGCACGGCTTCCACCCCGGCCTTGTGACCGAGCTTGCGGGGCAAATGCCGCCGCGCGGCCCAACGTCCGTTACCATCCATGATGATGGCGACGTGGCGCGGCACGGGCGCGCTCTGGTCATCGGGGCTGTGGTTTGCTTCCAACATGAAGAAGGCCGTTCTTCCGTTTTGCCTCAATGAGTTAGAGGCTGCATTTCATGCCCGGCCTCAGACCTGCATGATCTCTGCTTCTTTCGTTTCCAAGGCAGCATCCACTTCGGCGACGTATTTATCCGTCATCTTCTGCACCCGGTCGGCGAAGGATTTGTGCTCGTCCTGGCTGATATCGCCATCCTTTTCGCTGCGCTTCAACTCATCCATGCCGTCGCGGCGGACATTGCGCACGGCGATACGCGCCTGCTCGGCATATTTGGCGGCGACCTTGGTCAGTTCGGCGCGGCGTTCCTCGTTGAGTTCCGGGATTGGAATCCGCAGGAGCTGGCCGTCCGTTGCCGGGTTGAGGCCGAGACCCGAGGTCCGGATCGCCTTTTCAACCGGGCCGACCATGGTCTTGTCCCAGATCTGCACCGTGATCATGCGGGGCTCCGGCACGGAAACCGTGCCCACCTGGTTGATCGGCATGGCCTGACCGTAGGCTTCGACCGAAATCGGGTCGAGCAGGCTGGCCGATGCGCGGCCGGTCCGCAGCCCGGAAAATTCGGTCTTCAGCGCCGCGACGGCACCTTTCATGCGCCGTTCGATATCCGAAAAATCAAAACCCTCGTCCGCCATGTTCTTTCTCCGGCTACTTGTTCAGGGCGGCAGCCAGCAGCATCGCGCTGGCCAGCCCGCAATTCAAATCAGTTTCAGGCAGCGCGCACGATCGTCGCGCGCCCGGTTCCGTTGAGCACACTCACGAAGCCCCCAGGCTCGTGAATGGAAAACACCACGATGGGAATGTTGTTATCCCGCGCCAGCGCCACGGCCGAGGCATCCATGACCTTGAGGTCGCGGGCAAGCACATCCATAAAGGTGAGCGTTTCATAGCGTTCGGCGTCAGGGTTCATCTTGGGGTCGGCCGAATAAATGCCGTCAACCTGCGTGCCCTTCATCAGCGCATCGCAGCCCATTTCGCTGGCGCGGAGCGCGGCGGCGGTGTCGGTGGTGAAGAAGGGATTGCCCGTGCCCGCCGCGAAAATGACCACCCGGCCCTTTTCCATGTGGCGCACTGCGCGGCGGCGGATATAGGGCTCGCAGACGGACATCATGGGAATGGCCGAGAGCACCCGCGTCGAGACGCCGATCCCTTCAAGGGCGTTCTGCATGGCCAGCGCATTCATGATGGTAGCCAGCATGCCCATATAGTCGGCGCTTGCCCGTTCCATGCCCTGGGCCGCGCCGGAGAGGCCGCGGAAAATGTTGCCCCCGCCGATGACGAGGCAGACTTCCGCGCCGATATCCACGGCCTGTTTGACCTCATGCGCAATGCGGCTCACGGTCTCGACGTCGATGCCGTATTGGGCCTGGCCCATCAGCGCTTCGCCGGACACTTTGAGAAGAACGCGTTTGAACCTTAAACCGCTATCCATACCGCCCGAACTCACTTTGCCCCCTTTGCCCGCTGTGATGGCCGCTTCTGCCCAGATGGCTCGTAAGTGATTCACCTGGCGCCGCCGCCCCGTCTTATAGCACTTTAATAAGGCGAAGGGGCGGATAAGACACCGCAGATAAGACTGGGGGCGCCCTGGTTTCCGTCCCTTCCGGGTCAGACCAACGCGCCCCTTGAAATTCCGCCAGCGCCCCGTCTTAACGGCTGCCACCTTAGCGGCAAGGGCGGGTGCTGGCGAGCTATCCGTTTCAGCCTTTTGCGGCTGCCGCCACTTCCGCGGCAAAGTCGCTTTCTTCCTTCTCGACGCCTTCGCCGAGGGTAAAGCGGACGAAAGCGGTAACTTTGATCGGCGCACCCACATCGCCTTCGGCATTCTTCACGGCCTTTTCCACCGTGTTTTCACCGTCGATCACGAAGGTCTGTGCCAGCAGCACGACTTCTTCGTAGAATTTGCGGATACGGCCTTCGACCATCTTTTCGATGATGTTGTCGGGCTTGCCGGATTCCTTGGCTTCGGCGACGAGCACGGCGCGCTCACGCTCGACAAGTTCCGGGTCCAGCTCATCGACGCTGACAGAGGCCGGGCTCGTGGCCGCGACGTGCATGGCGATCTGCTTGCCAAGCTCTGCGAGCTTTGCCTCATCGCCCGCGGATTCCAGCGCGACGAGCACGCCGATCTTGCCGAGGCCCGGCGCAACCTGATTGTGGATGTAAGGAACCACAACGCCCTTATCGACCGAAAGAGCCGCGGCGCGGCGTACGGTCATGTTCTCACCGATGGTGCCGACGGCTTCGGTCACATAATCCTGAACCGATTTGGACGAGCCGGGATAAGGCGCAGCAAGCAGCTTGGCGAGATCGCCATTTGCGTCCTTGGCCACAGCGGCAATGGTGCCGACCATCTTCTGGAAGTTTTCGTTGCGGGCAACGAAGTCCGTTTCCGAGTTCACTTCCACGAGCGCGCCGGAGGGGCCTTCGGCAACAACACCTACCAGACCTTCAGCGGCAACGCGGCCTGCCTTCTTGGCGGCCTTGGCGAGCCCCTTGGTGCGCAGCCAGTCCACGGCAGCTTCCATGTCGCCGCCCGATTCCGTCAGCGCCGTTTTGCAATCCATCATGCCCGCGCCGGACTTCTCGCGGAGTTCCTTCACCAAGGCGGCGGTGATTTCAGCCATATCGATCCTCGTTAAATTGGTTCGTTCAACTGCGGGCGGCCGACACGGCGCCCCGGCGATTGAAAGGGCGCCCCGGCAAGCAGGGCGCCGCTCCTATGCGTATGCGGCGGTCTTATTGACCGGCCGGCGTGCTCTCTTCCGCGCCTGCTTCGGCGGGGGCAAGCACTTCGGCTGCCGGTTCCACGGATTCGCCGATATCGACGCCGCGCCCGCCCTGGCTCTGCGAAATACCCTCGATCACCGCTTTGGCGACGAGGTCGCAATAAAGCGCGATTGCGCGGGCGGCGTCGTCATTGCCCGGGATCGGATAGGTGATGTTGTCCGGGTTCGAGTTGGAGTCGACGATCGCGATGACCGGAATGCCAAGATTGCGAGCTTCCTTGATCGCGTTCTCTTCCTTGTTGGTATCGATCACAAACATGATGTCGGGAATGCCGCCCATGTCCTTGATACCGCCGATGGCGCGTTCGAGCTTTTCCCGCTCACGGGTAAGCTGCAGCAGTTCTTTCTTGGTGAAGCCGCGCGTCTCACCGGCGAAGAGCTCTTCAAGCTCGCGCAGACGGCGGATCGAGTTCGAAACCGTTTTCCAGTTGGTCAGCGTGCCGCCGAGCCAACGATGGTTCATGTAGTACTGCGCGCAGCGCTTCGCAGCATCAGCCACAGGCTGGGACGCCTGACGCTTGGTGCCGACGAAAAGCACACGGCCGCCCGATGCCACCACGTCGCGCACGGAAACGAGCGCCTGGTGCAGCAGGGGAACGGACTGCGCAAGATCGATGATATGAATGCCGTTGCGCGCGCCGAAGAGGAACGGTTCCATCTTCGGGTTCCAACGGTGGGTCTGGTGACCAAAGTGTACGCCTGCTTCAAGCAGTTGACGCATGCTGAAATCGGGGAGTGCCATGACGCCCTATCTCCTTTTCCGGTTAAGCCTCCGCAGGTTGTGGCCCCGAAGGGCACCGGATCGACCGCTTTCTATGTTGGACATGTGACCGCCTTACGACAGCCGCCTGTCCGGCGAAAGGGCCGGAACCTGCGTGTGGAATGAGGCGGGGTATAGGCGGGTTTCCGGGAAAAAGCAAGCCCCGGCGGCGGGATGGCCTAGATATCCTGAACTTCCACCACGCCGGGGATGGAGCGGATGGCGCCCCGAATGGCCGGCGTGACGTGAAAGCGGTCTTTCAGCGCCATTTCCACCTCCTGGCCGTCAGCCATGAGCACCAGCGAGACGGCCCCCCGGCCCCGTTCACCAAGGCGGGATTTCACGGCGGTGAGCGGCTCCGCGGAATCCAGGAATATTTTCAGCCCTGCTGCCGTGTCGGCGGCGACAGTGTCGATGGCGCGGACGGACTGGGCGCGCAGGCGCACGTCATCGCCTTCCCGGTCGATTTCCACATTCACGACCACGGCCTGGCCTGGATCCAGGAGATCGCCCGCCTGATTGAGCGCTTCGGAAAAGACCACCATGTCGAACTGGCCTGTGGCATCCGAGAGGGTGACGAAGGAATAGGCATTGCCGCGCTGGGAGCGGCGGTCGCGGCGGGCGGCGACAATGCCCGCCACCTTCTCAGCCCGGTTGCCGCGGGTGACGAGCTGCTGATAGGTGACCACCCCTGCCCGGTTCATCGCCACCTGATAATCGTCGAGCGGATGGCCGGAGAGGAAAAAGCCAAGTGCGCCGAATTCCTCGTTCAGCTTTTCGATGGGCATCCAGGGCTCGGCCTTGGCAAGCGCAGGGCTGTCCATGCTGTCTGCGGCATCCCCGAAAAGGGAATTCTGGTTGCTGGCGCGCTCTTCCGCCGCCTGGGAGGCGAGCGCCATGAGCGTGTCCACGGATTTGAAAAGCTGGGCGCGGTGCGGGTTCAGGCAATCCAGCGCCCCCGCGCGGATGAGGTTCTCCAGCATGCGCTTGTTAATGCCGCGCGGATTCATGCGGCGGGCAAAGTCATAGACATCCTTGAAGGGACCGCCTTCGCGGCGGATGGCCACCAGTTCTTCCATCGCCTGATGGCCCACATTCTTGATGGCGCCAAGCGCATAGAGGATCTTGCCGTCCTTGACCGAGAAGCCCGCTTCGGACTCATTGACGTTCGGGCTGCACACTTCGATGCCGAGACGGACGGCATCCTGTTTGAAGACGTTTAGCTTGTCGGTGTTGTTCATGTCGAGGTTCATGGACGCTGCCAGGAACTCGACCGGATAGTTCGCCTTCAGCCAGGCCGTCTGATAGGCGACATAGGCGTAGGCGGCGGAGTGACTCTTGTTGAAACCATAGCCTGCGAATTTGTCGACAAGATCAAAGACATATTCGGCGCGGGTCTTGTCTACGCCCCGCTCCATGGCACCTTCGACGAAACGGGAACGCTGCGCGTCCATTTCCGCCTTGATCTTCTTGCCCATGGCGCGGCGCAGCAGATCGGCTTCGCCGAGCGAATAGCCTGCGAAGACCTGTGCGATCTGCATCACCTGTTCCTGATAGATGATGACGCCGTAGGTGTCTTCCACCACGGGCTCAATCGCCTCGTGCAGAAATTCCGGCTTTTCCCGGCCATGCTTGCAGGCGAGATATTTGGGGATGTTGTCCATCGGACCCGGGCGGTAAAGCGCCACCAGCGCGATGATGTCTTCAATGTTGGTCGGCCGCGCCTGCCGGACAAGATCGCGCATGCCCGAGCTTTCAAGCTGGAAGATGCCGATTGTTTCAGCGCGCGTCAGCAAGCTATAGGTCTTCTCGTCCTCAAGCGGTATCTGCCCGATATCGATTTTGACGCCATGTTCGGCTTGGATGAAATCGACCGCCGTTTTCAGCACCGTGAGCGTTTTGAGGCCCAGGAAGTCGAACTTCACGAGACCGGCCGGTTCCACCCATTTCATGTTGAACTGGGTGACGGGCATGTCGGAGCGCGGGTCGCGGTAGAGCGGCACCAATTCGTCGAGCTTGCGGTCGCCGATCACCACCCCGGCCGCATGGGTGGAGGCGTGACGGTAGAGCCCTTCAAGGATCAGGCCGATCTCGAGAAGGCGGGCCACCACTTCCTCGCGGTCGCGTTCTTCCCGCAGTTTGGGTTCGCCGTCAATCGCCTCTTCCAGCGTGACCGGGTTGGCCGGGTTATTGGGCACGAGCTTGCAGAGCCGGTCTACCTGGCCGTAAGGCATCTGCAGGACACGGCCCACATCGCGCAGCACGGCGCGGGCTTGCAGCTTACCGAAGGTGATGATCTGGGCGACCTGATCGTAGCCGTATTTGTCCTGCACATAACGGATCACTTCATCGCGCCGGTCCTGACAGAAGTCGATATCGAAGTCTGGCATCGACACACGTTCCGGGTTGAGGAAGCGTTCGAAGAGCAGGCCGAAGCGCAAGGGATCAAGATCCGTGATGAGAAGCGCGTAGGCGACCAGCGAGCCTGCGCCCGAGCCGCGGCCCGGCCCGACCGGGATGTCATGTTCCTTCGCCCATTTGATGAAGTCGGACACGATGAGGAAGTAACCCGGGAAGTCCATATTGATGATGACGTCCAGCTCGAAGCGCAGGCGTTCCCAATATTCTTCTTCCGGCGCGACAGCCTCGATCTCGGTGAGACGCTTTTTCAGCCCCTCCTCCGCCTGGCGGCGCAGTTCATCAGCTTCCGAGAGACCCTCGCCCGTGTCGAAGCGCGGGAGAATGGGATTGCGGGTGAGCGGGCGGTAGGCACATCGGCGCGCGATCTCGATCGTGTTTTCAAGCGCCTCGGGCAGGTCCGCGAAGAGCGCGGCCATCTCGTCCTGGCTCTTGAAATAATGTTCGGGGGTCAGCCGCCGCCGATCCGTCTCCGAGACGTAGGAGCCTTCGGCGATGCAGATGAGTGCATCATGGGCTTCGAACTCGTCGCGGGTCTTGAAATAGGCTTCATTGGTGGCGACGAGCGGCAGGCCCTGCTTATACGCCATATCGACCAGCGGACCTTCAGCGCGCACCTCCTCCTCAAGGCCGTGGCGCTGCAGCTCCACATAAAGCCGGTCGCTGTAAATGCCCTGAAGGCGGATCAGCATGGCCTCGCCCGCCTCGAGCTGGCTCTGCGCGAGAAGCCGGTTCACCGGCCCGGCGGGGCCGCCCGTCAGGCAAATCAGGCCTTCGGCATATTGCTCAAGGTCCGCCACCGTTACATGCGGCTCGAGGGTCTGGTCCGTCTCGAGAAAGGCCTTGGTCGAGAGCTTCATCAGGTTCCCGTAGCCTGTCTCGTCCTTCACCAGAAGCGCAATGCGGCCCGAGGGCTCCCACTTCGTGCTGCGCTGCTGGGCGATGGGATCTGCCGGGCCCTCATCCATATCGACGGCGAGGGTCACGCCGGTGACGGGCTGGATGCCCGCACCCGAGAGGCTCTCGGAGAATTCCAGCGCACCGAAGAGGTTGCCCGTGTCCGTGACGGCTACGGCGGGCATCGCGTTCTTCTCACAAAGTTTCGGCAGTTCCTTGGCCCGGATCGCCCCTTCGAGAAGCGAATAGGACGAATGGAGCCTGAGATGCACGAAGCGGCAGGCGTTCTGCGCGATGCGCTTTTCCGGGCTCAGTTCGGTGTTTATTTCCGGGGCGGTATCGGACGTTGGTTCGGACATGAGGTTCAGCCGCGGCCTTGTTTCCGGCAGGAGGTCGAATCCCGCCCATTGTCAGCATTGTCCCCCGTTCTGTCATGCCTACCGGCCCCGCCCAAGCCGGAAAGCTGTGGATAGTCCGTTCAGGCGAACAGCGCTTCCGCAACAGAGGACCAGGTAATCAATGCCCAGCCGAGCCCGGCAATCGAAATGAGCGCTGCCGTATCCTGCACCCAAAGCTTCCAGCTCTTCTCTTCACGGCGATTGAGATCGTCAAACATAGCCAGCCTCCTTCATCAGCATTTAAGCCAATGTTCACTTTTTGTTCTTCCGTGTCAAGGGGCTTTTTCGGGGACCCGAAGAAATGCTCTCTAAAGGCTGTGGTAGCGCTTGGCGATTTCCTCGCCTTCATGGATCGCGCCCTCATGGATGAGGACGATGCGGTCCATCTGGCCGGCGAGATCAAGGTTATGGGTGGCGATAAGGGCCGCCGCCCCTTCCGTCCGCGTGACCTCCAGAAGCTCGCGGAAGACGCCGCCGGAGGTGGCGGGGTCGAGGTTGCCGGTCGGCTCATCGGCCAGCACAAGCTTCGGACTATTGGCAAGCGCGCGGGCGATGGCAACGCGCTGCTGCTCACCGCCGGAAAGCTCCGCCGGGCGGTGAACGAGCCTGGCGCCGAGCCCGAATTTGGAGAGCAGCCGGTCCGCTGTCGCCATGGCCTCCTTGCGGGAGGCCCCGGCCACCATGGCGGGCAGCGCCACATTTTCCTGGGCCGAGAATTCAGGCAGCAGGTTGTGGAACTGGTAGACGAAGCCGATTTGTGCCCGGCGCATGGCAGTGCGGGCGCCCTCGCCCAGTGCCGTGCAGTCCCGGCCCGCGATTTCCACGCGCCCGCCGCTCGGTTTTTCCAGAAGGCCCGCAATGTGGAGGAGCGAGGATTTGCCCGCGCCGGAATGGCCCACAAGGGCCACCATCTCGCCTTCGCGGATCGCGAGGTTCAGATCCTCGAACACTTTGAGCGCGATTTCGCCCTGTTCGTAGACACGGGAAATTTGGTCGAGCCGCAAAGCCACGGCGCCGTTTTCGCGGATATCACTCATAGCGCAGCGCCTCCACCGGATCGAGCGAAGCGGCCCGCCATGAGGGGTAAAGCGTCGCGACGATGGACAGGAAGAGCGACATGCCGACCACGGCCATCACCTCATTGGGTTCCACCACGGCGGGCATGCGCGTGAGGAAATAGATTTCCGGCGAGAAAAGCTCGACCCCCAGAAGCGCAGAGAGCCCCTGGCGCAGGCTTTCGATGTTGAGGCAGAAAAGCACCCCAATGGCAAAACCCGCCAGTGTGCCGACGACGCCGATGCTAGCACCCGTGATGAAGAAGACCCGCATCACCGCGCCGCGCGTCACCCCCATGGTGCGCAGGACAGCAATGTCCCGCCCCTTGTCCTTCACCAGCATGATAAGGCCGGAAATAATGTTGAGCGAAGCCACGAGCAGGATGAGCGTCAGGATAAGGAACATGACGTTCCGCTCCACCTGCAGTGCATTGAAGAAGCTCTGGTTGAGCTGCTCCCAGGTATAGATCTGCGCCGCCTGCCCTGCGGCCTGCGAGACGGGCACAATGAAATCGCGCACCTCATCCGGATCCTGAATTTTCACCTCAAGCGCCGTGACGGCGTCTTCGCTCACCTTGAAGAAGTTCTGCGCTTCGGCCAGCGGCATGAAGACGAAGCTGGCGTCATATTCCGACATGCCGACTTCGAAGATGGCCGCCACTTTATAGGCGCGAACACGCGGGGTCGTGCCGAAGGGCGTTACCGCGCCGTTGGGGGAGAGAAGCGTTACCGTATCCCCCACCCAGACACCAAGCGAAGCGGCCATGCGCGAGCCGATGGCAAGGCCAGTGCCTTCATCAAACCCGTCCAGCGTGCCGCTTCGGATGTTCTGGGAAACAGGCTCAAGCTTGCGCACATCGCTTTCGCGCAAACCCCGCACAAGGGCGCCGCCCGCCCCGCCCCGGCTGTTGGCCATAACCTGCCCCTCAACCAGCGGAATGACGGAGGTAACCCCTGGCACGGCGCGGATCGCTTCGGCGCGCTGGTCGAAATTGTCGAGGCTTTGCTCATAGCCCCGCACCATCATGTGACCATTAAGGCCGAGAATCTTGTCGAGAAGTTCGATGCGGAAGCCGTTCATCACGGACATGACGATGATGAGCGTTGCCACGCCGAGCATGATGCCGACAAAGGAAAAACCCGCAATGACGGAGATGAAGCCTTCCCGGCGGCGGGCACGCAAATAGCGCAGCGACAGCATCCATTCAAAGGGTGAAAAGGGCTTGGTGGCTTTCACCTTGAGCCCATTTTCAGCATTCACATCCGCCATGCGCGCTCCCGGACCGGCTTATTCCGCGTCGATCAGTTTTGTCATCGCTTCTTCGAGCGGCAGTTCCTCCCGCTCGCCGGTTGCGCGGGACTTGAGTTCCACCACCCCGTTTTTCAGCCCGCGGGGGCCGACGACAAGCTGCCAGGGCAGACCGATGAGATCCATGTTAGAGAACTTCGCCCCTGCCCGCTCGTCCCGGTCATCATAAAGCACATCGACGCCCGATTTGGTGAGCGTTTCATAGAGCTTGGAACAGGCCGCGTCGGTTTCTTCATCACCAGACTTCAAATTTACGAGACCGACTTTGAAGGGCGCGACGCTTTCCGGCCAGATGATTCCGTTCTCATCATGAGAGGCTTCAATAATGGCGCCAAGAAGGCGGGACACACCAATGCCATACGATCCCATCTGCGCCGGCACTTCCTTGCCATCGGGGCCGGTGACGACCGCGCCGAGCGGCTCGGAATATTTCGTGCCGAAGAAAAAGATATGGCCGACCTCGATGCCGCGTGCGGAGAGGCGGCGGTCTTCATCAGGCACTTCCGCCTCGAACTTGGCGGCATCGTGCATTTCGTCCGTCGCCGCATAAAGGCTGGTGCGCTGTTCGATCAACGGCGCTAGATCGCCGTCATAATCCACGTCCTGAGGAGCGGGCATATCCACAAGCTGGCGGTCGCAGAAGACTTCGGACTCCCCCGTCTCCGCCAGGATGATGAATTCATGGCTCATGTCCCCGCCAATGGGGCCGGTGTCGGCGGCCATGGGAATCGCCTTCAGGCCCATACGGTCGAAAGCGCGCAGATAGGAAAGAAACATTTTCTGGTAAGAGCGGCGCGCGCCTTCCACATCAAGGTCGAAGGAATAGGCATCCTTCATCAAAAATTCGCGCCCGCGCATTACGCCGAAACGGGGGCGGATCTCGTCCCGGAACTTCCATTGGATGTGATAGAGATTGCGCGGGAGGTCACGGTAACTCTTCACCTCGCCCTGGAAGATGTCGGTGATCATTTCCTCGTTGGTGGGGCCGTAGAGCATTTCGCGCTCATGCCGGTCCTGGATGCGCAGCATCTCCTTGCCATAACCGTCATAACGGCCGGACTTGCGCCAGAGGTCGGCGGATTGGAGCGTCGGCATCAGAAGCTCGATCGCCCCTGCCCGGTCCATCTCCTCGCGGACGATTTTCTCCACCTTGCGCAGTACCCGCAGCCCCAGCGGCAGCCAGGCATAGATACCGGCCCCTTGCTGGCGGATCATGCCGGCACGCAGCATCAGCCGGTGCGAGACGATCTGGGCTTCGGCGGGGTTCTCTTTGAGGGTGGGCAGAAAATAAGTGGAAAGGCGCATTTTCGGTTTCTATCGGCCAGAATTCAAGGGTTTGGCGGCACCCGGCCGGGCGCCGCTCATTGGACCGCCAGTATTAGGGGCTAGGCGGCTTTGGCGCAATGGCCCCTGCGGTCAATCCAGAGCAGTTTCCGGCTCTGCAACACCCACCGAAGCATGCTGCTTCGCCTTGAGACGGGTCAGATAAGCGCGCATATCGACATCCGGCGGGGTTTTGACGCCGCGGCCCGTATAAACCTCATGAGGACCAGCTTCGAGCTCGGCCGGGGTGTAGCCCATATAGACGTCATAGGTGCGGTCGATCTGATTGCGCAGGAAGCGCTGCGCCTCATACCAGCGCTGTTTGGCCGGGCCGTCCGTGCAGGAGGACAGCTCCCCGCCGCTGGCGCCCCAACGCCGCTCGACGCATTGATAGGGATCGAAGGAAAGATCGAACAGCCGGTTCATCACATCTTCAAGAGACAGGCTGACGCGCCGGCCGTTGCTGCGCGTGTAGGAAGTGATGCAGCTTTGGCTTTCCTTCTCGAAGGCCCGGAGGAGATCCCCCGCCAGATCCGCTCCCTCATAGCTGACCGTCGTCACCCCTTCCCCATACATTTTCACCATCGCCTCGATCTGTTCGCGCATTTCCCGGAACGAGGTTTTGAGGCGGGCGTCGCGCGAGGGTGTCGAATAAAGCTCCCAATAGCCATAGGTGCCGTAGATATTGTCCGGCAGTTTTGCGGGCGGGGTCATGCGGTGGATATTGTTGAGCAGCGCCTGTTCGATGGCATCCTTGCGGGCGCGGACGTCATAACAGAGCGTGCGCATCATGGCCTGCAATTCATGCACCGGATCAAGGCGCAAATCCCCCTTGGCCATGACGGCGCGGGTGTAATGGTAGTAGTCGAGCTTCTCACCCTTGTGCGTGAATTCCGCATTGCGCCAGCTGCCGCTCGGATTGGGCTCCGTGCCGAGAAATTGCTCCAGCGAAAAATCATCCAGCTCATCATTACGGGGCGCTTCGATATGCCCGCCGACATAGGTTCCATTCGGCAGACGGCGCGCACCTACAAGGCGCTGGGGGCGCCAATTCTTGAAGTTGGTGCCAAGCTCCGGCTTGGTGCGCAGGAAGTTGCGACCATAGAAAGACCGCGAGATGGAATTGTCTGGATGTGCCGAAATGGAAAGGATGCGCCCGTCATCCTCCACCCGCCAGACCATGGCGACATGGCCGTTCACATCATAAAGCACCGTGCCGGGCTTGATGCTGTCCCGCGTGATCTCGGGCGAATAGAAATCGGTGAAGTTCACCGGATGGTCGGCACCGGCATGATGGCGGAACATGGCGGTTGAAACGAGGCCGCGCATTTCCACCAGCAGCGGCAAGGCGGGCACGCCCTCGGCGGTGGCCGGAATGGTGCGGCGCTGGACGACGATATTCCCGTCACGCGTATAGCGGATGTCGGTAAAATATCCGCTTGCGGAGGTTACGCCGGAGACATAACTGAAAGGCAATCCGTTCTTCCAGGCATAATAAGCGCGCAGCGCATAAGGCAGGTCTGCGCAGTCGGACATGAAACGCATGCCGCGCGGGTCCGTGCTGCGGTAGGGGTTGGCCGGGCTGCGCAAGCATTCATCGACGGTCCAGCAATCAGCGGCGCCCAGCCCTTCAATGAACTCGCTGAAGCCGCGCTCATCCGCCGGGGACCACTCGGTCTTGGTGATCCGCCATGTATAGCTATTGGCAAGAACAGGCGTGCCGGCGAGCATGCCGACGAAAAGAACCACTAATCCTAATGCCGCCATTCTGGCGGCCAATCCGCGTATCCTGCGCATGACACCCCCGCTTCTGCCTGTGCAGGGTGCGAAGGCGGGTGTGCCAAGTCAAGACACTCCGGCGTGACAGTAAAGATTTATTGGTTGCAGGCGCAGGCGGCGCTCAGGGCCGTTCTATCGATTTCCTGGCCATCGAGCAGGAACTTGCCGGTCTGCGTGTTGTAGGTGACGGTCGCGACTGCCAGTCCTGTGGTGTTCTGATATTTGCCGTTCAAGCTGTCCGGCGTGATCTCGATATCGAACTGATAGACCTGCCGGAGTTGGTAAGGCGCATTCAAATCAGCCGGGGCCACGGGTTTTCCGGTCACGCTGACACCGGGCTGATAAGCCACATCTTCGTCCGGCACATGCTCGGCAAGGAGGCGGCAGCCATCCTCCGACACCTGCACGATATCAGGTTTGGCGAGGGGCACCGGCGCTGCGCCTGCCAGCTCCGCCACGGCAAAGCCCGGCGCGGCTATGAGAGCCAAGGCGCAAAGCCCGGCAGATATGCATGTGTTTTTCTGCATCACACCGCCACCTTAGGCCCCTGCCCTTAAAAAACGCTTGGCTGAAAGGGCCGTCTTTATCAGAAAGTGTAAGGAACGGGTCCGTTCCGGCGCAATCGTTTCCTGAGCGGCTTCCCGTGATTTGGGGATATGGGGGAATGATGGCCTTTGCAGCGCGCGTGACATCCTATTTCGACCTGGCCGGCCGCGGCACCACGCTCCGGCGGGAAGTGGCCGCCGGTGTGACAACATTTCTGGCGATGGCCTATATCGTAGCGGTCAACCCCTCCATTCTGGCTGCCGCCGGCATGGAGGTGAGCGCCGTCTTTGTGGCGACATGTCTTGCGGCCGCCTTCGGCACACTGATGATGGGGCTTTATGCGAACCTTCCCATCGCGCAGGCGCCGGGGATGGGGCTCAACGCCTATTTCGCCTTTTCCGTTGTGCCGATGCTGGGCGGCGACTGGCGTCTTGCGCTTGGCTGTGTGTTTTTCTCCGGCCTGCTCTTTCTGGCCATTTCTGCCACGCGCCTGCGCGAAGATCTCATCAATGCCATTCCCGCCTCGCAAAAGCAGGCCATTGCGGCAGGGATCGGCCTCTTTCTCGCGCTGATCGGCCTCAGCAAGGCGGGCATCGTGACGGGTGATCCGAACACGCTGGTAAAGCTTGGCGATCTTGGCGCCATGGGCGCGCTTCTGGCAGCGCTTGGTTTTCTTGTCATGTGCGTGCTGACCGCGCGCAAAGTGCCGGGTGCCATTCTCATCGTCATTCTGGCGCTGACGGCGGTTGCGGCGCTGCTCGGGCTTACTGACTCAAAGGGCCTCGTTTCGTTTCCGCCCTCTCTTGCGCCCACCTTTGCCGAACTTGATCTGGCCGGCGCGCTCGGTATCGGCCTTGTCACAATCATCTTCGTCTTTCTACTCGTGGATTTTCTGGATACCGCGGGCACGCTGGTTGCCGTTGCCGCGCGCGCCGGTCTTATCAGCGAAGACGGAAAGCTTATTGGCATGCGGAAAGCCATGATCGCTGACTCGGCCGCCACCTCCGTGGGCGCACTGCTCGGCACCTCCACCACGACGAGCTATATAGAAAGCACCGCGGGCATCGAAGCAGGCGGGCGGAGCGGGATCACCGCAATTGTGACGGGGCTTCTTTTTCTTGGCTGTCTTTTCTTCGCGCCGCTGGCCGCCGCCATTCCCCCCTTTGCCACGGCGCCTGCACTCATATTCGTTGCCTGCCTGATGCTGCAAGGGCTTTCACAGATCGACTGGCCGGACATGCGCGAAAGCGTTCCTGCCGCCGTCACGCTGATCGCCATTCCCTTCACCTTTTCCATTGCAACGGGAATAGGCCTTGGCCTGATAACTTATGTTGTCCTCAATGCACTGACCGGACGGATCGGGCACATTCATCCGGCGCTTGCCGCGCTCGCTGGCGCATTCCTCCTCAAACTCGCGTTGCAATAATTGGCCGTTTTCGCCCTTTTCTTTTGACAGAATTGTTCGGCGATCAGTCACAAAAGCGTTAAAAATTGCGTGGACGAACTCCGCATTGGCCGGTATAGTTCCGGTCATAAAAAGGGGCCTGCGTTAAGAGCAGTCCAAGTTTAGGGAGGAGACACCCGGCGCGGAACTTTCCACATCCGTTCCGCACCTCTTGGAGGGCCGGGTGATATAATTGACTGTCAGCAAGGCGCGTTTTCCGCGGCCTTGCTTTCTTTTTTCCGGAACAGAAAAATTATTCAGCCGCTTCGTATTTCAGGAAGCCGGGCATATCGTCGAAGGTCAGCCCCGAATAGTTGAGCATCCAGAAGAAACCGCCATAGATGAGGGCAGCAACAAGCGTGGTAGCCAGAACCTTGCGCAGAAGCAGCGGGCGCAGCGGCGCGCCGCTTTCCGTGCCGGGCACGACATCCTCGCCGCTTTCTGCATGAGAGCGCGCACCCCAAGGCAGCACCGCAAAGAGAACGAGCCACCAGATAACGGCATAAATTGCAAATCCCTGCAGAAAGCCCGTGAGTGTCATGACTGCTCTTTGATCCTTGCTCTGCCCTTCATGCGGCGCGGGCGCTTCGATGCCGCAAAGCTAATCCTGTTCCAAGGGGGCGGCAAGCGGCGCACTGTCACACGCGCGTCACCACGACTTCCACAGCAGCCTTCTTGCCCCATTCCCGGCGGATTGCGCCTCGGACCGCACGGCGCACGAGTTCGGCAACCGCGCCATCATCCTTGCGCTTGCGCAGTGGCAGACGGTCCAGCACGTCATCCACGGCATCAAGCGCGCGCTCGTCGAAGGAAACGCCCGTACCGTCATCTTCCGGCAGGCCCAGCAGGCGGACTTGCGGCTCGCCCAGCACCTCGCCCTTTCCATCGAGCACCAGCGTGACGAAGACGGTGCCTGCGAAGGCAAGCCTGCGCCGTTCCTGCACCGCGGGATCACCTTCCGGAATCAGCACATCACCGTCGAGGAATAGCCGCCCCGAGGGCGCCTCGTCGATCACTTCGGCGGCGCCCGGCGCGAGGCGGAGCATCAATCCGTTGCGCAAGACAACCGCCTGCGGCACCTGAAGCTCGCGGGCAAGCTCGGCATGTTCCAGCAGATGCCGCGCTTCGCCATGCACGGGCACCGAGACTTCCGGCTTGATCAGTTGATACATGCGCGCCAATTCGTCCCGGCATGGATGGCCGGAGACATGAACGAAGTGATCCTTTTCCGTGATGACGCGTACGCCCCGCTCCGCCAGCGTGTTCTGCAACGCGAAAATTTCCACGTCATTGCCGGGGATCATGCGGGAGGAAAAGATCACCGTGTCGCCCTTGCCGAGCGTAACGTGCTGGTGGGAGTCGGAGGCAATGCGCGACAGCGCGGCCCGCGGCTCCCCCTGGCTGCCGGTGCACAGGTAGAGCACGTTGTCCGCCGGCAGATAGCCCGCCTCGTCTTCCGGGACGAAAGGCGGGATGTTTTTCAGATAGCCCGTCTCCCGCGCTGCGCCGATCACGCGGTGCATGGACCGGCCAACCAGCACGACGTGGCGCTCACAGGCCTCAGCGGCGCGGATAACGCTTTCAAGCCGCGCAACGTTGGAGGCAAAAGTTGTAACCGCAACCTTTCCCTTCAACTCGCCGATGATTTCCGCCAGCCCTTTGCCCACATCGGCTTCGGAGCCCGAAACCCCTGGCGTGAAGACATTGGTTGAATCGCACACAATGGCGCGCACGCCTTCATTCCCGATCTCCGTGAGGCGCTCGATGTCGATGTCGTCGCCCAGAACGGGATCAGGGTCGATCTTCCAGTCGCCCGTGTGCATGACAAGGCCCAGCGGTGTGCGGATGGCGAGCGCATTGGGCTCGGGAATGGAATGGGTGAGCGTGACAAGCTCGATGTCGAATGGGCCGAGTTCGAACCGGCCGCCCAGCTGGATGATCTTGAGGGGTACTTCATCTTCGAGCCCCGCTTCAATGAGCTTGGCCTTGACCAGCTCCGCGGTGAAGGGCGTCGCATAAACATCACAGCGCAGCTGCGGCCAGAGATGGGCGACCGCGCCGATATGGTCTTCATGGCCGTGCGTAAGCACGATGCCGAGCAAGTCTTCCCGCCGCTCTTCGATAAAGACGGGGTCCGGCATGATGACGTCAATGCCCGGTGTGCTGCTGTCGGCGAAGGTGACGCCCAGATCGACCATGATCCATTTGCGCGCATTCTCCGGGCCGAAGCCATAGAGGTTGAGATTCATGCCGATCTCGCCCGTGCCGCCCAGGGGCAGGAAAACGAGTTCGTCGGTCTTGTTCATGCCTGTGCCATCTGCCATTCAGCCATCCTGCCCGGTTCCGAAGAAAACGTCACCGGCAGAGATAGCCCGCTCGCTGCCGTCGTCGAGGCGCAGCCGGAGCACCCCGTCATTATCGAGCCCGGCAAAGGTGCCTGTCACGGTTTCTTCCGGCAGGCGCGCACGAATGGTGCCTTCAAGGCCGCCTGCCCGTGCGAGCCAGGCATCGCGGAGCGGCGCGAAACTCTGCGCCTCCTGCCAAAGCTGAAGCCATTTGCCGAAGGCGGCCGCGAGCACACGCAGCGCTTCTTTGGGCGCGGGCGCATCGCCCGTCTGCGCGGCGATGGAGGTTGCCGGGAATTCCTGCCCTTCCGGGTGGGTTGCCAGATTAAGGCCGATGCCGATGGCCAGCCAGCTCACCCTGCCAGAGCCCTCGGTCGCGCTTTCGAGCAGAATGCCGCTCGCCTTCTTGCCGTTGAGCAAAAGATCGTTCGGCCATTTCAGCCGGATGCTCTCTGCGTGAGCCGGTCCCATGAAGGAGAGCGCCGCCTCATGTAAGGCAAGACCTGCAACGAACGAAAGTTCAGCCGCCTTGGAGGGGGAACAATCCGGCCGGATGAGCAGCGTGCACATGAGGTTGCCGGAGGGCGAGTCCCATGCCCTGCCCCGTCGCCCCCGGCCTGCCGTTTGCAATCCCGCGGCGACCCAGACAGGTCCCGGCTTTCCGGCCTCCGCCAGGCGGCGGGCTTCCGAGTTGGTGCTGTCCAGTTCCTCGAACCAGAGAAGGTCATAGCTGTGAGGAGCGCCAGCGTCACTCATATCAGGGCATCAGCGACCCGGCGGCGGCCTGCGCAAGCGCGATGAGCGGCGCCGGATAGGCTACGAAGAAGAGCGTCACGATGCTCGATGCGCCCAGCACGATGCGCAGCTCATTTGCCAGCGGCTGCTCGAAGGGCGCGGCGGGTTCGTCGAAATAGATCACCTTCACGACACGCAGATAGTAGAAGGCGGCGACCACGCTGGAGAGAACACCGATCACGGCAAGCGTGTAGAGCCCGGCCTCGATGGCAGCGGCAAAGACAAAGTACTTTGCAAAGAAGCCCGCGAGCGGCGGCACGCCGGCCAGCGAAAACATCAGCATCGAGAAGAGGAAAGCCAGAAGCGGCTGATGCTGGGAAAGCCCCGCAAGATCCTCAATGTCTTCGACCATGCCTTCTTCCTTGCGGCGCATGGCAAGGATGCAGCAGAAAACACCGAGCGTCATGATCATGTAGATCGTCATGTAGAGCACGACGCCGCGCACGCCCTCTTCTGTGCCCGCGGAAAGGCCGACCAGCGCGAAGCCCATATGGCCAATCGAGGAGTAGGCCATGAGGCGTTTGATGTTGGTCTGGCCGATCGCCGCAAAAGAGCCCAGCAGCATGGAAGCGATGGCAATGAAGACGACAATCTGCCGCCATTCCCCGCCCGCATCCGGAAAGGCGCCCATCGTCACGCGCAGCAGGAGCGCCATGGCGGCAACTTTCGGCGCGGAAGCGAAGAACGCGGTAACCGGTGTCGGCGCGCCTTCATAAACGTCCGGCGTCCACATGTGAAACGGCACGGCGGAAATCTTGAAAGCCAGCGCAACCAGCACGAAGACCAGACCGAAGACGAGGCCGAGTGACATGCCTTCTGTCTTGATAAGCCCTGCGATGAGGTCGAAATTTGTGGTGCCGGTGAAGCCGTAAATCAGCGAGGCGCCATAGAGCATCATGCCGGAGGCAAGCGCGCCCAGAACGAAATATTTGAGGCCCGCTTCCGTCGAGCGGGCGGAATCCCGGTTGAAAGCCGCAATGATGTAAAGCGAGAGCGACTGCAGCTCCAGGCCGACATAAAGCGAGATGAGGTCGTTGGCCGACACCATCATCAACATGCCCAGCGTCGCCAGCACAATGAGGACCGGATATTCGAAACGGTCCATGTTCTCGCGTCGGATGAAATTATAGGAGAGCACGATCGCACCCACCGAGCCGATCAGCACAAGGATCTTCATGAACTGACCGAACCCGTCCATCACGAAGGCGCCGCCGAAGGTCAGCACCCGGCTGTCTGGCTGGCCGAGGATGATGCCGCCCGCGATGACGCAAAGCACGACAGCGCCGATGCTCGTCAGGCGCGTCATGTTGCCCTTCATGTAAACGCCGAAAAGCAGCAGGATCATCGCACCGGCGGCCAGCACGATTTCGGCGAGCGCCGGGCTCAGATTTGGAACGGGCATGAGGGCGGTTTCCATGTCTCTCTCTCAAACTCGGCTATTGGCTGCCCAGAAGGCCGGCAAAGCTGAAGCCTGCCGTATTGCCCAGAGCTGTATAGGTTTCGAGCGCTTCTTCATATCCCGCAATCAGGTTTTCGACCGACACGGCGGTTACGTCCATGATGGGCTGCGGATAGATACCGAAGAAGATCGTTGCGACGATCAGCGGCGCCAGCGTCAGGATTTCGCGCGCGTTCACATCCTTGATGCTTTTCAGCGCTTCCTTTTCAAGCTCGCCGAACATGACCCGGCGATAGAGGAAAAGCGCATAACAGGCGGCGAGAATGACACCCGTCGCGGCGATGAAGGCCACATAGGTATTGACCTGGAAGGTCCCCACAATGGTCAGGAACTCGCCGATAAAGCCGCTCGTGCCTGGCAGGCCCACATTGGCCATGGTGAAGAGCATAAAGGCGCAGGCATAGATCGGCATGCGGTTCACAAGGCCGCCATAGGCTGAGATCTGGCGCGTGTGCATGCGGTCATAGACGACGCCCACGCACAGGAAAAGCGCACCTGAAACCCAGCCGTGAGACAGCATCTGGAAGATGCCGCCCTGAACACCCTGCTGCGTCAGCGCAAAAATGCCCATCGTCACAAAGCCCATGTGGGCAACGGAAGAATAGGCGATGAGCTTTTTCATATCCTCCTGCACCAGCGCCACAAACGAGGTGTAAACGATGGCAATGATCGAAAGGCCGAAGATGAGCGGCGCGAACATGTCCGTGGCAATCGGGAACATGGGCAGCGAGAAGCGCAGGAAGCCATAGCCGCCGAGCTTCAGAAGGATACCGGCCAGAATGACGGAGCCCGCGGTTGGTGCCTCCACGTGCGCGTCCGGCAGCCAGGTGTGCACCGGCCACATCGGCATTTTCACCGCGAAGGAGGCGAAGAAGGCCAGCCATAGCCAGGTTTGCATGCCATAGGGGAAGTCATGCTGCAGCAGCGTCGGAATATCCGTTGTGCCGGCATCCCAATACATCGCCATGATGGCGAGCAGCATCAGCACCGAGCCCAGGAACGTGTAAAGGAAGAACTTGAAGCTGGCATAGATGCGCCGCGCGCCGCCCCAAACACCGATGATGAGGAACATCGGGATGAGGCCGCCTTCGAAGAAGAGATAGAAGAGCACGAGATCGAGCGCACAGAAGACGCCGATCACCAGCGTTTCCAGCACGAGGAAGGCGATCATGTATTCCTTCACCCGGGTCTGGATCGCTTCCCAGCTTGCCAGAATGCAGAGCGGCATCAGGAACGTCGTCAGAATGACGAAGAGCATCGAAATGCCGTCCACACCCATGTGATAGGTGATGGTGCCGCCCAGCCATTCGGCCTTCTCAACCATCTGGAAGTCCGGCGTCGAGGGATCGAACCTGGCCCAAATGATGAGGGAGACGAGGAAGGTCACGCCCGTTACCCAAAGCGCTGCCCAACGGATGTTGCGGTCGGAAATTTCCGCCCGGCTCGGAATGAGCAGGATCAGCGCCGCTCCAAGCAGCGGCAGGAAGGTAACGAGAGAAAGGATCGGAAACTGCCCGTCCAACATCAGAGCGCCCCTCCGAACATGAAGTAGGTGATGAGCGCGGCGAGGCCGAGCAGCATCGCAAACGCATAATGATAAAGATAACCGGACTGCAATCGCACGACGCCGCGGGCAATGTCCACCACACGGGCGGAAACCCCGTCAGGCCCCAGCCCGTCAATCACGCGCCCGTCCCCCTGTTTCCAGAGCACCCGGCCGAGCCAGAAGGCAGGCCGCACGAAAATGAAATCGTAAAGCTCGTCGAAGTACCACTTATTGAGCAGGAACTTGTAAAGCGGCTCGTGGGTCTTGGCGAGTTCCTTCGGAAGGTCCGGGCGGCGGATATAGAAATACCAGGAAACGATGAAGCCCAGCACCATCGCCGCGAATGGCGACCAGACGACCCATGAGGGAACGTGATGGAAATGCTGCATCACTTCATTGCCGCTCGCATGGGAGATCGTGCCGGACCAGAACGCCTCGAACTGATCGCCGATGAAGAAGCCGGAGAAGATCATGCCGGCAAAGACCGCCCCGATGGCGAGTACCACCAGCGGCACCCACATGACGGCGGGCGACTCATGCACATGCGAGAGCACTTCGTTCGAGGCGCGCGGCCGGCCATGGAAGGTCAGGAAGATCAGGCGCCAGGAATAGAACGAGGTGAAGAGCGCGGAGACCACAAGCAGCGTGAAGGCAAACATGTGGCCTGCCGAATGCGAGGCAAACGCGGCTTCGATGATCGCGTCCTTGGAGAAGTAGCCCGCCGTAAAGGGGAAGCCCGTCAGCGCCAGGGTGCCGATGATCATCATGAAATAGGTCAGCGGGATGAGCTTGAAGAGACCGCCCATCTTGCGCATGTCTTGCTCGTCCGACATGGCGTGAATGACCGAGCCCGAGCCGAGGAACAGCAGCGCTTTGAAGAAAGCGTGCGTGAAGAGGTGGAACATGGCCGCTTCATAAGCGCCGATACCGGCCGCTGCGAACATGTAGCCGAGCTGCGAGCAGGTTGAATAAGCGATGACGCGCTTGATGTCGTTCTGAACGAGGCCGACCGTTGCCGCGAAGAAGGCCGTGGTTGCGCCCACAATGGTGACGACGAAAAGCGCATCGGAAGAAAACTCGAAGATCGGCGACATGCGGCAGACGAGGAAGACGCCTGCCGTCACCATGGTGGCCGCGTGGATGAGCGCGGAAACCGGGGTCGGACCTTCCATCGCGTCGGGCAGCCAAGTGTGGAGCAGGAACTGCGCGGACTTGCCCATGGCGCCCATGAAGAGCAGCAGCGCAATGGTCGTCACCACAGGCACGTCATAGCCAAGGAAGGAGAATGTATCTTCCGCAAGTTCCGGGATCGCCGCGAAGATGGCGTCGAATTCCACCGAGCCCACCATGAGGAAACAAGTGGAAATGCCGAGAATGAGACCAAAGTCGCCCACGCGGTTGACAACGAAGGCCTTGATGGCCGCCGCATTAGCACTCGGGCGCTTGTACCAGAAGCCGATCAGCAGATAGGAGGCAAGGCCCACGCCTTCCCAGCCGAAGAAGAGCTGGATCAGGTTATCCGCCGTCACCAGCATCAGCATGGCGAAGGTGAAGAGCGAGAGATAGGAGAAGAACCGCGCCTGATGCGGGTCGTGGCTCATATAGCCCATCGAATAAAGGTGAACGAGCGCGGAGACGTTCGTCACCACCACCAGCATGACGGCGGTGAGCGTGTCGATCCGCAGCCGCCAATCCGCCTCGAAAGCGCCGCTGTCGATCCAGGTCAGCACCTGCACGGTTTCGGTATTGCCCTGCAGCGCGACGGAGACGAAGGCGACCCAGGACAGGATGGCAGAAATGAAGAGGAAGCCGGTCGTGATGACCTGCGCCGCTTTAGCCCCGATCTGCCGCCCGAACAGGCCTGCAATGATGCACCCAATGAGAGGAAGGAAGACAATCGCTGAATACATCGGGTTAGCCTTTCAGTGCGTTGATGTCTTCCACGGCGATGGAGCCGCGATTGCGGAAGTAAACGACCAGAATGGCAAGACCGATGGCCGCCTCCCCTGCCGCGACGGTCAGCACCAGGAGTGCGAAGACCTGCCCCACCAGATCACCCAGATGCGTGGAGAACGCCACGAGGTTGATGTTCACCGCCAGCAGCATCAGCTCGATCGACATCAGAATGACGATCACGTTCTTCCGGTTCAGGAAGATGCCGAAAATACCAAGCGTGAACAGAATGGCTGCCACGATCAGATAATGTGTGAGGCCGATTTCCATCAGCACGTCCCCTCAGACTGGGCGAGGCTCAAAGCCCCTGCCCCGGTTCGACTTTCTTGATTTCCACACCCTTTTCAGGTGTGCGTGCCACCTGTGCGGCGATGTTCTGGCGTTTCACACCCTCGCGCCGCCGATGCGTCAGCACGATGGCACCGATCATAGCGACGAGCAGGATCATGCCGGCCGCCTGGAAGAAATAGACATATTGCGTGTAGATCACCCGGCCGAGCGCCTCGGTGTTGGTCACATCGTTCAGATCGGGCGCGGGTGCGGCCGCAAGGCTCGCAGCTTCCGGCGCAAACACCCAGGTGCTTACCACCATGCCGATTTCGATGAGCAGAATGATCCCGATCAGCGCGCCGAGCGGCAGATAGTTCAGCATCTCCGAGCGCAGGCTCTTGAAGTCCACATCGAGCATCATGACGACGAAAAGGAAAAGCACGGCCACGGCGCCCACATAGACGATGACGAGGATCATCGCCACGAACTCCGCACCCATCAGGATGAAAAGGCCAGCGGAGGAAAAGAACGCAAGGATCAGGAACAACACGGAGTGCACGGGGTTGCGCGCGGCAATCACCATGAAGGCTGCCGCGATGGTCACCGCCGCAAAGACGTAAAACGCGATGGTTGCCACGATCATCTGTTCAATCCCCGGTCCTGGTTCTCACGTCTCCGCGCCTTAACGGTACGGCGCATCGAGAGCGATGTTCTTGGCGATTTCGCGTTCCCAGCGGTCGCCATTGTCGAGCAGCTTTTCTTTGTTAAAGAGCAGTTCTTCGCGGTTTTCGGCCGCAAATTCGAAGTTTGGCCCTTCCACAATCGCATCCACCGGACATGCTTCCTGGCAGAAACCGCAATAGATGCACTTCACCATGTCGATGTCATAGCGCGTGGTGCGGCGCGTGCCGTCATTGCGGCGCGGCCCCGCCTCGATGGTGATGGCCTGGGCCGGGCAGATCGCTTCGCAAAGCTTGCAGGCAATGCAGCGCTCCTCGCCGTTCGGATAGCGGCGCAGCGCATGCTCGCCCCGGAAGCGCGGAGAAAGCGGCCCCTTCTCGAACGGATAGTTCAGCGTCGCCTTGGGCTTGAAGAAATAGCGCAGGGCGAGCCAGAAGCTCGAGATGAACTCGGTTAGGAAGAGCGACCGGACCGATTGATCTAGCCAAGCCATTTCAGTTTCCTTTCCTGACCCTTGCCGCTTTATGCCGGCAGAAGGTCAAAACCGACCAACACACCCGCCGTTGCCACGACCCAGAAGAGCGAGAGCGGAAGGAACACCTTCCAGCCAAGCCGCATAAGCTGGTCATAGCGGTAGCGGGGAACGAACGCCTTCACCATCGCAATGAGGAAGAAGATGAAAAGCGTCTTGATCCAGAACCACAGGAAGGGCGGCACCCAGGTGAACGGCGCCACATCAAAAGGCGGCAGCCAGCCCCCGAAGAACAGGATCGTCATGAGCGCGCACATGGTGAGAATGGCCACATATTCGGCCATGAACATCATCATGTAGGGCGTGGAAGAATATTCGACGGCATAACCGGCGACGAGTTCGGATTCAGCTTCCGGCAGGTCGAAAGGCGGACGGTTCGTTTCTGCCAGGGCCGAGATGAAGAAGATCACGAACATCGGCAGATGCCAGAGCCAGTACCAGTTGAAGAAACCGAAACTGCCCTCCTGCGCACGCACGATCTCGGACAGGTTGAGGGAGCCCGCGGTCATAAGCACGGCAACGATCACGAAACCGATGGAGACTTCGTAAGACACCATCTGCGCGGCAGAGCGCAGCGCACCGAGGAACGGGTATTTCGAGTTCGATGCCCAGCCGGCCATGATGATGCCGTAGACGCTGAGCGAGGAAAGCGCGAAGAGATAAAGGATGCCGACATTGATGTCCGCGATCACCACACCGTCTGCCATGGGAATGACCGCCCAGGAGGACAGCGCGAGAATAACCGAGACGAGCGGCGCGATCAGAAAGACGCCCTTGTTCGCGCTGGAGGGAATGACGACTTCCTTGAAGATGAACTTCGCCAGATCCGCAAAGGATTGGAGCAGCCCGAAAGGGCCCACCACGTTCGGGCCGCGGCGAAGCTGCACCGCCGCCCAGACCTTGCGGTCGGCATAAAGAATGAACGCAACCAGCACCAGTAGCGGCACGACGAGCAGCAGGCACTGACCCAGAATGATCAGGCCCGGCAGGCCGTATTGCATGAAAATCTCAGCCATTGGTTCCGGTCGCCCCTTCTTCATGCGCGGCGGCGAGCGCTGCGCATTCGGCCATCACCTTGCTCGCCCGTGCAATCGGGTTCGTGAAATAGAAGTCCTGCACGGCATTCTGGAATGGCGCGTCCGTCATCTGGCCAATTGCACCTTCCGGCAAGTCGCCCGCTTCCGGCTTCACGTCACGCATGCCGAAGGACGGTACTTCTTCGACAAGCGCTGCCTGAAGCTGTGCCACGCTGTCATAAGGCAGCTTGTGTCCGAGCACGTCGGAAAGCGCGCGCAAAATCGACCAGTCTTCGCGGGCATCGCCGGGCGGGAACGCGGCGCGTTCGCCAAGCTGCACCCGGCCTTCCGTGTTGACCCAGTAAGCGCCCTTTTCGGTATAGGCCGCGCCCGGCAGGATAACGTCGGCGCGGTGCGCACCGCGGTCGCCATGCGTGCCCTGATAGATCACGAAGGCCTTGCCGAGGCGCTGCGTGTCGATTTCATCCGCACCCAGCAGATAGACGATGTCGATCTCGCCTTTTTCCGCGCCGTCAAGAATGCCGGCCACATCGCGGCCTCCTTCACCCGGCAGAAGACCGAGGTCGAGGCCGCCCACGCGCGCTGCCGCCGTGTGCAGCACGTTGAAGCCGTTCCAGTCGGCGCTGACGCCGCCCGTTTCCCGCATGATCTTGATGCAGGTATCGAGCACGGCCTCGCCGTCCTCACGCGCCAGCGCGCCCTGCCCGAGAATGAGCATGGGGCGTTCGGCCACCTGCAGCACGCGGGCGAAAGGATGTGCACCTTCGGCAATCTCTTTCAATGTCTGCGTGCCTGCGCCGAGATATTCCGTCGCATAGGTCAGATCGGCATTCTCGCCGACAATACCGACCGGCACGCCGCCTTCGAGCCAGCGCTTGCGTATGCGGGCATTCAGCACCGGTGCTTCAAGGCGCGGGTTAGAGCCGACAATCAGGATCGCATCTGCCTCTTCAATGCCTGCAATGCCGGAATTGAAGAGATAGGCCGCGCGGCCTTTGGCGCCGAGCTTCGCACCATCCTGACGGCAATCGATATTCGGCGAGCCGAGCGCGGCCATCAGATCTTTCAGCGCTTTCATGCTTTCAGAGCAGGCAAGGTCGCCCGCAATGGCGGCCATCTTTTCCGGGGCGCTGGCTTTCACCTTTTCGGCGATCTTGCCAAAGGCCTCGGCCCAGCTAGCAGGGCGCAGCTTGCCGTTTTCACGCACATAAGGCTGATCGAGACGCTGGCTGCGCAGCCCGTCCCAGATGAAGCGGGTCTTATCGGAGATCCACTCCTCGTTCACTTCATCATTGTTGCGCGGCATCAGGCGCATGACTTCGCCGCCGCGTGCATCCACACGGATATTGGCGCCGAGCGCATCCATCGCGTCGATGGTTTCGGTCTTGCGCAGCTCCCAGGGGCGCGCGGTAAAGGCATAAGGCTTGGAGGTCAGCGCGCCGACAGGGCACAGGTCGATGACATTGCCCTGCAGCTCAGAGGTCAGCGCGTTTTCGAGATACGTCGTGATCTCCATGTCCTCGCCGCGGCCAATGGCGCCAATTTCCGGCACACCCGCCACTTCCGTGACGAAGCGCACACAGCGGGTGCAGTGGATGCAGCGGGTCATGATGGTCTTGACCAGCGGGCCCATTTCCTTGTCTTCCACGGCGCGCTTGTTCAGCTCGAAACGGGAGCTGTCTACGCCATAGGCCATGGCCTGGTCCTGCAGGTCGCATTCACCGCCCTGGTCGCAGATCGGGCAATCCAGCGGATGGTTGATAAGCAGGAATTCCATCACACCTTCACGGGCGCGCTTCACGCTTTCCGTCTTGGTGTGGATCACCATGCCTTCACCTGCGGGCAGCGCGCAGCTTGCGATTGGCTTCGGCGACTTTTCCATTTCCACAAGGCACATGCGGCAGTTGCCCGCAATGGACAGGCGCTCGTGATAGCAGAAGCGCGGAATTTCCGCGCCTGCTTCTTCACAAGCCTGCAGAACGGTGGCGCCCTGCTCTACTTCGACTTCAATGCCATCGACGGTCAGCTTCGGCATGTCTTACTCCGCAGCCACAGCCGCGCCCTTGCGGGCGGTCAGCCGTTCTTCGATTACCGGACGGAAATGACGGATCAAGCCCTGAATGGGCCAGGCCGCCGCGTCCCCGAGCGCGCAAATGGTGTGGCCCTCCACGCGCTTGGTGACGTCCAGAAGGAGGTCGATCTCACTCACATCGGCCTCGCCCTTCGCCATGCGCTCGAGCACGCGCCACATCCAGCCCGTGCCTTCACGGCAGGGCGTGCACTGGCCGCAGCTCTCATGCTTGTAGAAGGCGGCGATACGCGCGATCGCCTTGATGAGATCGGTGGACTTGTCCATGACGATAACGGCGGCGGTGCCGAGACCCGACTGCACTTCCTTCAGCGAGTCGAAATCCATCAGCACGTCGTCGCACACGCTTTTCGGAATCATGGGCACGGACGAGCCGCCGGGAATGACGGCCAGCAGATTGTCCCATCCGCCGCGCACACCGCCCGCATGCTTGTCGATCAGCTCGCGCATGGAAATGCCCATCTCTTCTTCCACGTTGCACGGATTGTTCACGTGCCCCGAAATGCAGAAGAGCTTGGTGCCGGTGTTGTTGGGACGGCCAAGACCTGCGAACCAGGCCGAACCGCGGCGCAGAATGGTCGGCGCAACGGCAATGCTTTCCACATTGTTCACCGTGGTGGGCGCACCATAGAGACCCGCATTGGCCGGGAAAGGCGGCTTCAAGCGCGGCATGCCCTTCTTGCCTTCCAGGCTTTCAATGAGCGCGGTTTCCTCACCGCAGATGTAAGCGCCGGCGCCCTGATGCACATAAAGGTCGAAATCCCAGCCGGAGCTCGCCGCGTTCTTGCCGAGCAGACCGGCTTCATAAGCCTGGTCCACGGCCGCCTGCAGACGCTCGCGCTCGCGAATGAATTCGCCGCGGATGTAGATGTACCCGGCATTGGCGTTCATCGCGAAACCGGCGAGCAGACAGCCTTCGATCAGCTTGTGCGGGTCATGGCGCATGATCTCGCGGTCTTTGCAGGTGCCGGGCTCGGACTCGTCGGCGTTCACCACAAGATAATGCGGGCGGCCATCGGACTCTTTCGGCATGAAGGACCATTTAAGACCCGTCGGGAAGCCTGCGCCCCCGCGGCCGCGCAGGCCCGACTGTTTCATCTCTTCGATGATCCAGTCCTTGCCCTTGGCGACGATGTCTTTCGTGCCATCCCAGTCCCCGCGGCGGCGCGCGCCGTCGAGGCCCCAATCGTCGAAGCCATAAAGGTTCGTGAAGATGCGGTCCTGATCTTTAAGCATTATTTGCCTCCCGCACCCTGAAATTCGGTCAGCGAAGTGAGCCCGCCCTTGGGTTCGGAGGTGTGACGCTCCGATTGCGGACCCGGCTTGACCTCTTTGCCTTCACGCAGCGCCATGATGATTTCTTCCATCTTCGCGCTGTCCAGGTCTTCGTAATAGTCATCGTTGATCTGCACCATGGGCGCATTCACGCAGGCGCCCAGACATTCCACTTCCATCCACGACATTTTTCCGTCTGCGGAGAGTGTCTTTTCCGGGCCGATATGCTTCTTGCAGGCTTCCTTCAGGTCGTCTGCGCCGCGCAGCCAGCACGGCGTGGTGCCGCAGACCTGAACGAAGTGATCGCCGACCGGCGAAAGATTGAACATCGTATAGAAGGTGGCGACTTCGAGCGCGCGGATATGCGCCATGTCCAGAAGGTCCGCCACATAGCGGATCGCCGGTTCCGGCAACCAGCCGCCCATCTGTTTCTGGGCCTGCCAGAGCAAGGGAATGATCGCGGAGGCCTGACGGCCTTCCGGATATTTCTTCATCTGCCCATTTGCCCATTCGAGATTTTCGGGCGTGAACTCGAAGCTCTCGGGCTGGTTCGGGTCAAGCCTGCGTACACTCATCGGTCAACCTCCCCGAACACAATGTCGAGCGAGCCGAGCACCGCGGCAACGTCGGCCAGCATGTGCCCTTTGCAGAGATAATCCATCGCCTGAAGATGCGCATAGCCGGGCGCGCGGATCTTGCAGCGATAGGGTTTGTTGGTGCCATCTGACACGAGATAGACGCCGAACTCGCCCTTCGGCGCTTCAACGGCGGCATAAGCCTCGCCTTCCGGCACATGGTAGCCCTCGGTATAGAGCTTGAAGTGATGGATGAGCGCTTCCATGGAGCGCTTCATCTCACCGCGCTTGGGCGGGACCACTTTATTGTTCACCGCGGAAACGGGGCCATCGGGCATCTGCTCGATGCACTGCTTCATGATCTTCAGCGACTGGCGGCATTCTTCCATGCGCACCAGATAGCGGTCATAGCAGTCACCGTTCTTGCCGACGGGAATATCGAAATCGAGTTCGTTGTAGCATTCGTAAGGCTGCGACTTGCGCAGGTCCCAGGCCATGCCCGAACCACGCACCATCACACCGGAAAAGCCCCAGGCCTGCGCCTCTTCCTGCGTCACGATGCCGATATCGACGTTGCGCTGCTTGAAGATGCGGTTGCCGGTAAGCAGGGCTTCCAGATCATCCAGCACCTGCTCGCAGGGATCGCAGAAGTCATAAATGTCCTGCAGAAGCTGCGGCGGCAGATCCTGATGCACGCCGCCGGGGCGCACATAGGCTGCGTGCATGCGCGAGCCCGAAGCCCGCTCATAGAACACCATCAGCTTTTCACGCTCTTCAAAGCCCCAAAGCGGCGGCGTGAGCGCGCCGACATCCATGGCCTGCGTCGTGACGTTGAGAAGGTGCGAAAGAAGGCGGCCGATTTCCGAATAAAGCACGCGGATATATTGCCCGCGCTTCGGCACTTCGAGGCCGAGCAGCCGCTCCGTCGCCAGAGCAAAAGCATGCTCCTGGTTCATCGGCGCCACATAGTCGAGACGGTCGAAGTACGGCACGGCCTGAAGATAGGTCTTGTGCTCGATCAGCTTTTCGGTGCCGCGGTGCAGCAGCCCGATATGCGGGTCCACACGCTCCACCACTTCGCCGTCCAGCTCCAACACCAGGCGCAGCACGCCATGCGCGGCCGGGTGCTGCGGGCCGAAGTTGAGATTCATGTTGCGGATCTGCTGTTCGGCCATCTCAGTTCTCCCCGCCCGTGGCTTTTTCATCGCCAGGCAGCACGTAATCCGTGCCCTCCCAGGGCGAGAGGAAATCGAAGGAGCGGAATTCCTGTTTGAGCTTCACCGGCTCATAGACAACGCGCTTCAACTCGTCGTCATACCGTACTTCCACAAAACCCGTGAGCGGGAAGTCTTTGCGCAGCGGATACCCGGAGAACCCGTAATCGGTGAGAATGCGGCGCAGGTCCGAGTGACCGGAGAAGAGCACGCCATACATGTCGAAAGTTTCGCGCTCGAACCAATTGGCCGCCGGGAAGACCCCGGCCACGCTGGGCACCTGCGCTTCTTCATCCGCTTCCAGCTTCACGCGCACGCGCTGGTTCTGCTCCATGGAGAGCAGGTGATAGACGACATCAAAACGGTTTGTGCGGTCCGGATAATCCGCGCCGCAAATGTCGATCAGCGTGGTGAATCGGCAAGCCGGATCGTCGCGCAGAAACTTCATGATGCGCGCGATATGCTCCCGCACGGCGATGATTGTCAGCTCGCCATATTCAACCGCGAAGGAGACAACGGAATCGTCCAGGCTGGCTGAAATATGTTCGCCGAGATCTTGCAGACTTTCGTCCATCAAACTTGTCTCAAACTTGTTTGGCAAAGCCGGAAGGCCCGCCTTTCAGGGATTACCGATCGATTGTGCCGGTGCGGCGGATCTTCCGCTGGAGCGCCAGAATACCGTAAAGCAGCGCTTCAGCCGTGGGCGGACAGCCGGGGACGTAGATATCCACCGGCACAACACGGTCGCAGCCCCGTACGACCGAGTAGGAATAGTGATAATAGCCGCCGCCATTGGCGCAGGAGCCCATGGAGATGACATAGCGCGGGTCCGGCATCTGGTCGTAAACCTTGCGGAGCGCAGGCGCCATCTTGTTGGTCAGCGTGCCGGCAACGATCATCACATCGGACTGGCGAGGTGAGGCGCGCGGCGCGAAGCCGAACCGCTCGCTGTCATAGCGCGGCATGGAGGTTTGCATCATCTCCACGGCGCAGCAGGCAAGGCCAAAGGTCATCCACATGAGCGAGCCGGTGCGCGCCCAGTTGACCAGGTGATCCATCTGCGTGACCAGGAAGCCCTTATCGGCAAGCTGGTCGGACACTTGCTTGAAATAGGGATCGTCAGCGCCGAGGGGCTGGCCCGTGCGCGGGTCAATCAGGCCTTTTGGCGCGTCCGCGATGACCGTCTGACTGTTCATAACACCACTCTTTGCCGCATCAGTTCTCAGTTCGGAGCTGCCTCACTCCCACTCGAGCGCGCCCTTGCGCCACTCATAAGCGAAGCCCACTGTCAGGATACCGAGGAATACAATCATCGACCAGAAGCCGAACAGGCCGATATCGCCAAGCGCGATGGCCCAGGGGAAGAGGAACGCCACTTCCAGGTCGAAAATGATGAAAAGGATCGCAACCAGATAAAAGCGCACGTCGAACTTCATGCGCGCATCGTCGAACGCCGCAAACCCGCACTCATAAGCAGAGAGCTTTTCAGGGTCCGGCTTCGAGGGCGCAATCAGAAACGGCAGCACCAACAGCGCGATGCCGACAATTGCCGCTACCCCCATGAAAATGAGGATCGGCAGATATTCGCTTAGCAGCTCTTCCATACCCAGCACCCTCGCCCGTTGAAAAAGGAGAGGCCCATTGCGATTCGGTCTTCACAGAAGGACATAAGCCGAATGAAAGGCCCTGTCTATTCCGCACAGCCCAGCCCTTGAAATTCGGGCGGAGTATAGCCATGCCCTTGCGGCGACGCAAAGGGCGAATACCCTAAATCCGTTGTTATTGCTCAAGTTTTTAAACCATTTTAACAGCTGCGGGAAAACCGCGTATGCCTGCGCGAATGGCGCCCTCCGCCGTGCGGATGACTCTTGATTTCTTCTGCTGTCTGAGAGGATCTTCAGCGGCGATGGCGGGAGTGACGGGACTCGAACCCGCGGCCTCTGGCGTGACAGGCCAGCGCTCTAACCAACTGAGCTACACCCCCTTATCGTGGGGTCGCCGCCCGTGAAGATGACGCGTGATCTACGCGAGCGCCCCGCCCCTGTCAAGCAGGTATGGCGCGCTTTCCGCGCTTTTCTGCGCATGTACGCCAGTCCCCGCTCCGCGCTTTTCAGGGCCGCGGAAGAATGCCGTGTCCTGACGCGCATTTTCACTCAAATGGCGGCGTTTTCCAAGCTTTGCAGGACAGGCGTTTCCGGCGGCACGTGGATTGGCGCGGGCCCGCATTTTCGCATTTCACGAAGGGGATCGGCCCGCGAATCTTTGCCACACGCCTTCTTGCGTGGTCTGAACCGGAAACAACCGTCTCGGGCTTAATGTTGGGGCGTTTTCTCGAATGCGGCCATCAAGGCCGGTCATGGTGGGCGGTGACAGGTTCGAACTGCCGACCCTCTCGGTGTAAACGAGATGCTCTACCAGCTGAGCTAACCGCCCTTCCCACGACAAAGCGCGCAGACCATATAAGCTGCGGCGCAGGCGTCAAGCTGCAAAGGGCCGCAGCCCGAAAATTAACAAACTTGCCGCACTTGTCCGCTAAACTTCTCATATTGGCAGCGCACGAAACCAGCGGGCCTTTAACCGTTCATTGGTTGAAACGCATGGCTGATCGGTCCAGTTTCGCTTGAAGCATATTCCGCCCGCTCACGCGGCACTCCGCGGCAACCGGTAACAGAGGTCTTTATGGCGCGCAGCCTCGCTCCGCTGTTTTCCCTTCTTCTGGCGACAGCCATTCTTCTTATGGGCAACGGGCTCCAGGGCACGCTTATTCCCGTGCGCGGCGATATCGACGATTTTTCCGACATGTCGCTCGGGCTGATCGGCGCGGCCTATTTTGCGGGCTTCGTCTTCGGCTGCTGGCATTGCCCGCGCGTGGTGCAGTCGGTGGGGCATATCCGCTCCTTCGCGGTCTTCGCCTCGATCGCCTCTGCCACGCCGCTCATTCACCCGCTGCTGCCGGATGTGGGGGTCTGGCTGCTTCTGCGCGTGCTTGCGGGCTATTGCTTTGCCGGGCTCTACATGGTCATCGAAAGCTGGATCAATGAGAACTCCAGCAATGAGACCCGGGGCTGGCTGCTTGGGGTCTATCTGGTCGTCAACCTCACCTCGGTCACGCTCGGCCAGCTCCTGCTGAACCTATCCGCGCCGGAGGGCTTTGCCCTCTTCATTCTCGCCTCCGTGCTCACCTCCGTCGCGCTGGTACCGGTTTCGCTTACCCGCTCCATGCAGCCGGCGCCCATCGAATCCACGAAAATCGATTTCGTCACGCTTTGGCGGGTCACACCGGTAAGCACGCTTGGCTGCCTTATCGTGGGCATGACGAGCGGCCCGTTCTGGACGCTCGGACCGGTCTTTGCCCGGGAGGCAGGGCTTGATGTGGCCGGCATTTCCTATTTCATGACCGCCGCCATTCTGGGCGGCGCAGTGGCGCAAATTCCGCTCGGGCGCCTGTCGGACCGGATGGACCGGCGCTGGGTGATCTGGGCCATTTGCATTGGCGGCGCGCTGGGGGCGCTCCTGCTTGCGATCTTCCAGGGCGGCGGGCTTGTGCCTCTGCTCATCATGTCCGCCATTTTCGGCTTTTTCGCGCTGACGCTTTATTCGATCTGCATCGCCCATGCGAACGACCATGCGGACCGCAGCCAGTTCGTCACGGTCTCCAGCGGTCTTTTGCTGCTTTATGCACTGGGGGCCGTGATCGGGCCGCTGATGATCTCTTTCATCATTCCCTATACGGGCACCTGGTTCGTGTTCGGCTTTGCCGCTGTCACTTATGTGCTCTTTTCCGGCTTCGTGGTGGCCCGCATTCTGGTCAAGGCGCCGGTGCCGGAAGAACAGCGTGAGGACTTCGTGGCGGTGCCGATTTCCCGCACGGGGCCTGCGCCTGTCGAGCTGGACCCGCGCACGGACACGGAGGACAACGAAGCGGCCCCTTCCCCGGACGAGGAAGACATGCCCGCCGCAGAAAGCTCCCGGAGCTAGGCTCCTTTACGGCCAAAAAGAAAGGCCGGTTTCAAGAACCGGCCTTTCCTCAACCAAACCGGAATTCCGGTCTCAGACGTTGACAGCGTCCTTCAGGCCTTTGCCGGCCTTGAACTTCGGCTGCTTGGACGCCGGGATCTGAATCTTTTCGCCGGTCCGGGGATTACGGCCTTCCGACGCCGCGCGGTTCGAAACGGTGAACGTGCCGAAACCGACCAGGCGCACTTCATCGCCCTTTGTCAGAACTTCCGTAATGGAGTCGAACACGGTGTCGACAGCCTTCGTCGCGTCGGCTTTGGACAGATCCGTCTTGTCCGCAACAATTGCAATCAGGTCGTTTTTATTCACGTTGGGCCCCTCTCTGATCGAGACATTCGCTTGCGCTCGTGGCACGCCAGAGTCTAGCCGTCCCGCTAAAGGGCGGCAAAGCAAATTCCGGCGGTTTTCCACGGTTTTCTGCCATTTTTGCGCCTTATAGGCCCCTTCACCCTATCGATGATCCAAAAAAGAACCCCTGGCGCCATGAAAAGCGTCAGGGGTTCTGTCCTGTTTTAGCCGGATCGGGCTTTGCGGCGTCAGTGCGCCGTCACTGATTCGACGCCCGTATCGGGCTTCGGTTCGTGTTTGGCCCAATAGGCTTCCTCGTCCCATTCGATGGCTTCGGGCTGGCTTGTCAGCGCATGTTCCAGCACGTCATCCACGGTCTGAACGGGCACGATGTCGAGCGCGTTCTTCACGTTGTCCGGGATCTCGGCCAGGTCCTTGGCGTTGTCCTGCGGGATCAGCACCTTCTTGATGCCGCCGCGCAGCGCCGCAAGGAGCTTTTCCTTGAGACCGCCAATGGGCAGTACCCGGCCGCGCAGCGTCACCTCACCCGTCATCGCCACATCCTTGCGCACGGGAATGCCCGTGAGCGTGGAGACGATGGCTGTTGCCATGGCGACACCGGCCGAGGGGCCGTCCTTGGGCGTTGCGCCTTCCGGCACGTGGACGTGAATGTCCTTCCGGTCGAAGACGGGCGGCTCGACGCCGATGCGGGTCGCGCGGGACTTCACATAGGAATTCGCCGCCGAGATCGACTCCTTCATCACGTCACGCAGATTGCCCGTCACCGTCATACGGCCCTTGCCGGGCACCATGACGCTTTCGATGGTGAGCAATTCGCCGCCAACTTCCGTCCAGGCAAGGCCCGTGACGACGCCGACCTGATCTTCACGCTCGGCTTCACCATAGCGGTATTTCTGAACACCGGCAAAGTCGGCCAGATTGTCCACCGTGACGGAGATCGACTTGTTTTCCGACGTCAGAATTTCCTTCACCGCCTTGCGCGCGAGATTGTTGAGCTCGCGCTCCAGGTTACGCACACCCGCCTCACGGGTGTAGGTGCGGATCAGGAGACGCAGCGCGTCGTCGTCGATTTCCCACTCGCCTTTGCGCAAGCCGTGGTTCTTGACCGACTTGGGCAGCAGGTGACGGCGGGCGATTTCGACCTTCTCGTCTTCCGTGTAACCGGCGATACGGATGATTTCCATACGGTCCATCAAGGGGCCGGGAATGTTCAGCGTATTCGCCGTGGTCACGAACATCACATCCGAGAGGTCATATTCGACTTCAAGATAATGGTCCATGAAGGTTGAGTTCTGTTCCGGGTCGAGCACTTCGAGCAATGCCGCAGAGGGATCGCCGCGGAAGTCCGCACCCATCTTGTCGATCTCGTCCAGAAGGAAAAGCGGGTTGGTGTGCTTCACCTTCTTCATGGACTGCACGATCTTGCCCGGCATGGAGCCGATATAGGTGCGGCGGTGCCCGCGGATTTCCGCTTCATCGCGTACACCGCCGAGGCTGAGGCGCGCAAATTCGCGGCCCGTCGCCTTGGCGATGGACTTGCCGAGCGAGGTCTTGCCGACGCCGGGCGGGCCGACGAGGCAGAGGATCGGCCCCTTCAGCTTGTTGGTACGCTGCTGAACGGCGAGATATTCGACGATCCGCTCCTTGACCTTTTCGAGGCCATAATGATCCGTCTCGAGAACTTTTTCGGCGTGCTTGAGGTCTTTCTTCACACGCCCCTTGTTCTTCCACGGAATGGAGAGCATCCAGTCGAGATAGTTGCGCACCACTGTCGCTTCGGCGGACATGGGGCTCATCTGCTTGAGCTTTTTCAGCTCGGCAATGGCCTTTTCCTTCGCCTCTTTCGACAGCTTCGTCTTGGCTATGCGCTCTTCGAGTTCGGCCACTTCGTCGCGACCTTCCTCGTCACCGCCGCCGAGCTCCTTCTGAATGGCTTTAAGCTGCTCGTTCAGATAGTACTCGCGCTGCGTCTTCTCCATCTGGCGTTTCACGCGGCTGCGGATCTTCTTTTCGACCTGCAGCACACTGATCTCGCCTTCCATGAAGGAATAGACGCGCTCAAGCCGCTCCGCCACGGAGGGGATTTCGAGCAGTTCCTGCTTTTCCTGAATCTTGATGTTCAGGTGGCTCGCGATGGTGTCCGCAAGGCGTGCATATTCATCGATCTGTGCGACCGAGGAGAGCACTTCCGGCGGCACTTTCTTGTTGAGCTTCACATAGCTCTCGAACTGCGAGACCACCGTGCGGGCAAGCGCTTCCATCTGCTCGCTGTCGGTTTCGATCTCGGGCAGAACCGTGACGTCCGCTTCATAGAAATTATGGTTCTCGGTGAAGCCTTCGATGCGCGCACGCGTCGTGCCTTCGACGAGCACTTTCACCGTGCCGTCGGGCAGTTTCAGCAACTGCAGCACCTGGCCGATCGTGCCGATCTTGAAAATATCTTCGACGGCAGGATCGTCATCCGCCGCGTCCTTCTGCGTTACGAGAAGAATCTGCTTGTCGTCCTGCATGACTTCTTCGAGCGCGCGCACGGATTTTTCGCGGCCGACGAAGAGCGGCACAATCATGTGCGGGAAGACAACGATGTCGCGCAGAGGCAGAACGGGCAACGGCCCGTTGCTCGCAGCGCGCGCGGCTTCTTCCTTACCGCCTTCTCCTTCGAAGATGTCGTCGCTATGGTCACTCATGCTTTCATCCTGCTTTCCGGCGTTCCTCATTCGAGCAAACACCTTAGTGGCTGCCAGCTCCGTTTTCCTTTTTCGCCCCCGTCTCCCCTTTGGGCGTCGTCACCGGCCAGTGTGACAAATATTGCTGAACGAATACTGAGCAAATTTTAGCCGGATTCGGCGTCCCAGCCTATGAAGGCAAAGGGACTGGCGGGCGCAGCCGGGTCACGCTTTATCAACCCCGGCCTGGATTGGGAACCTTCAAAAGAAAAGTGGCCCTGAAATCGCAAACTTCAAGGCCACTTTACCGGGTTACGGAAAATTCAGAATTTCGCTCAGGCGCTTGACTCTACGTCACCCTGGCGCTCGGCATAGATGTAAAGCGGGCGGGCTTTGCCTTCGACGACTTCGCCGCTGATAACCACTTCTTCCACACCCTCCAGCGTCGGCAGCTCGAACATGGTGTCGAGCAGAATACCCTCCAGAATGGAGCGCAGACCGCGGGCGCCCGTCTTGCGTTCGATCGCCTTGCGGGAAATGGCAAGCAGCGCCTCATCAGAGAAGGTAAGCTGCGTGTTTTCCATCTCGAAGAGCCGCTGATACTGGCGGACCAGCGCGTTCTTGGGGACGGTGAGAATTTCCACCAGAGCCTCTTCGTCAAGATCGCGCAGCGTCGCGATGACCGGCATACGGCCCACGAATTCCGGGATCAGACCGAACTTCAAAAGATCTTCCGGTTCGAGTTCCGTCAAAAGGTCGCCCGCGCGGCGGTCGTCCGACGCCTGCACTTTGGCACCGAAGCCGATGGCCGAACCTTTGCCGCGCTGGGAAATGATCCGCTCGAGACCGGCAAAGGCCCCGCCGCAGATGAACAGGATGTTGGTCGTGTCCACCTGCAGGAATTCCTGCTGCGGATGCTTGCGCCCGCCCTGCGGCGGCACGGAGGCAACCGTGCCTTCCATGATCTTCAGCAGAGCCTGCTGAACGCCCTCGCCCGACACGTCGCGCGTTATGGACGGATTGTCGGATTTGCGGGAAATCTTGTCGACTTCGTCGATATAGACGATGCCGCGCTGCGCGCGCTCGACGTTGTAATCCGCAGACTGAAGAAGCTTGAGGATGATGTTTTCCACGTCCTCGCCGACATAGCCGGCTTCCGTGAGCGTCGTCGCATCCGCCATGGTGAAGGGCACGTCGATGATGCGGGCAAGCGTCTGCGCGAGCAGCGTCTTGCCGCACCCGGTCGGGCCGATCAGCATGATGTTGGACTTCGCCAGCTCCACGTCCGCGTTCTTGGAGGCGTGGCTGAGGCGCTTGTAATGATTGTGCACGGCAACCGCGAGCACGCGCTTCGCGTCCTCCTGGCCGATCACATAATCGTCCAGCACCTTCTTGATTTCCTGAGGAGTCGGCACGCCGTCGCGGGACTTCACGAGGGAGCTTTTGTTCTCCTCCCGGATAATGTCCATGCACAGCTCAACGCATTCATCGCAGATGAAGACCGTCGGCCCTGCGATGAGCTTGCGCACCTCATGCTGGCTCTTTCCGCAAAAAGAGCAGTAAAGGGTGTTTTTGGAATCGCCGCTACCGCCGCTGACCTTGCTCATAAAAACTCCTTGGCCCTTTCTATCGGGTCTATCGTCCTGCAGTCTGGCCCTTCGAGGCGGAGGGCCGCCTTTCCGGGCTTTTGTCCTGCGAGTCTTAGCCAAGATATGGGCCGACTCATGGCCGATGTCATCTCCAAGACATACGACCATGTTAGGGGTGGAGGGATCAAGAATTCATTAATGGCTTTTTCATCAAATACTTAGCCACAATTTCCGTTTTCGGATTCTTGCTCCGCTCCTTACTTTTCTTCCTCACCGAGACCGAAGGATTCGCGGGTTTCGCCGACCTGATCAATGATCCCGAATTCCTTGGCCCGCTCCGGCGACATGAAATTATCGCGCTCCAGGGCTTCCTTAACCGTGTCGAAGCTCTGGCCGGTGTGCTTCACGTAGATATTGTAAAGCCTGTCCCGAAGCGAAATGGTCTCCCGGGCATGGATTTCAATGTCCGTGGCCTGGCCCTGATAGCCGCCGAGGGGCTGGTGGACCATGATCCGGGCGTTGGGCAGCGCGAAGCGCAGGTCCTTTTCCCCTGCGCAAAGCAGGAGCGAGCCCATGGAAGCCGCCTGGCCGATGCAGACGGTTGAGACCTTTGGCCGCACATATTGCATCGTGTCGTAAATCGCGAGCCCGCTGGTCACCACGCCGCCCGGCGAGTTGATGTACATGGCGATCTCTTTTTTCGGGTTCTCAGCTTCGAGAAAAAGAAGCTGGGCCGTGATGAGCGTCGACATATAGTCTTCAACCGGGCCGGTCACGAAAATGATGCGTTCCTTCAGCAGGCGCGAATAGATGTCATAGGCCCGCTCGCCGCGGCTCGTCTGCTCGACGACCATCGGCACAAGGGTGTTCATGTAGGTATCGATAGGGTCTTTCATCTGTTCTATCCTGCCACTCGATTTTCTGGGCGTTTACTCTTGGGAAGGAAGTGAGGGCCTGTTTTGCCACTCACCTGCATAGGCCGATTCGGTAAATGGATCGTAGATCACTATACCGCAAGGGGCTGAGACGCAAACGGGACCACACAAGCGATGGAATCGTGGCAAACTGCCGTTTAAGAACCATAAAGGGCGCCGGAGGCATTCATGACGCGGGCATTTCCCAAAACCATTACTCTTCTCGTATCCCTAACCGCACTAGGGTTACTGGCCGGCTGCGGCTCGGATGATCCGGCAGCCCCTGGCCCGGGCGGGCGCCTGCCGGGCGAGCCTCTGCAAAATCCCAAAGTCACGGCTATCCTCAAGGCTGACCTCAATGACGACAGCTTCGTCACCACCGAGGAATATGACGAGTATCTGCGCCAGTTCTTCATTGCGAGCGACCAGAACGGCGATGGCTACCTGGATGATGACGAGTGGGACGATGCCAGCGAAAAGGCCGGTGCCTTCGGCATCGCCAAAGCAGGCTTTCAAGCCGTCGATCTGAACGGCAACGGCTATATCAGCATCCAGGAGCTGCTGTCCCTGCCCCGCTTCGCCTTCAACGAAATCGACACCAGCCGCGATGGGACCATCACACCCCAGGAACTTGATGCGCTGCCTGGTGTGCGTGTGCGCGACGACCGCGGACCGCGCCGGCGTGATCTCGTCGAAGAAGGCAAGAGCGGCAATCCGGACTCGCCCTGGTAGGCCCATAAGGCTCCCCCAATGCATCATGGCCCGGCGTGACCGGGCCATGATGGCATTCATTCATGCTTGAGACGCACTCGCCTCAGATGCAGACCGTCATCAGCGGCGGGAAGCCGTTGAAGTTCACGGCTGAGTAGCTTGAGGTGTAAGCACCGGTGCTGAGGATCTGCACCTTGTCGCCAACACCTAGCGCGAGCGGCAGCTGATAATCCGCCTTGTCGTAGAGCACATCCGCGCTGTCGCAGGTCGGGCCCGCCACCACGACGGGGCCGCAGGCGCCGCCATCATGGGGCGTGCGCAGACGGTATTTGATGGCCTCGTCCATCGTCTCGGCGAGGCCGGAGAATTTGCCGATATCCAGATAGACCCATCGCCGGGCATCGGCGCTGCCTTTGGTCGAGATGAGCACGACTTCGGCCTGAATGACGCCTGCATCTCCCACCAGGCCGCGGCCCGGTTCGATGATGAGATCGGGCCAGTCATCACCGAACTCGGCCTGCACCGCTTCGCGGATCACACGGCCATATTCGGTCAGCGCAGGCACGTCGCGCTGGTAGCGCGCGGGAAAACCGCCGCCGAGATTCAGGAGCGACAGGCGGATGCCCGACCGGTCCAGCGCCTCGAACACACGGGCCGCACGGGCGATGGCCGCGTTCCACTGGGAAAGGTCCACCTGCTGCGAGCCGACATGGAAAGAGACGCCAACCGGCTCAAGGCCCAGATCGGCAGCGCGGCGCAGAAGGCGCACGGCTTCTTCATCCGGGCAACCGAATTTGCGCGAGAGCGGCCAGTCGGCAGCGCCATTGTCGGTAATCAGCAGACGGCAGAACACGCGCGAGCCGGGGGCAGCGGCGGCTAGCTTCTGCAACTCAGCCTCGCTGTCATAGGCATAAAGCCGCACGCCCTTTTCATAAGCATAGGCGATGTCGCGCTGCTTCTTGATCGGGTTGCCATAGGAGATGCGGGACGCATCGGCGCCGGCGTTCAGGCAAAGGTCGATCTCCGCCGGGCTTGCCACATCGAAGTTCGAGCCATGCGAGGCAAGGCGCGCAACCACCTCTTCAGCCGGATTGGCCTTCACCGCGTAATAGACTTCCGTTTCCGGCAGCGCAGAGCGCAGCTCGAAAAAGGTCGAGGAGATGATGTCGAGATCGACCACAAGGCACGGCTCGGCGAACTCGTGATCGGCCAGATATTTCTCGATCTTGGCCGACATGGCGGGCACGCCAGCGGCTGCTTCGGCGGCAGCAAAAAGCGGCACCACCTCCGCCTCGGAGGTTTCGAAATCGCGGTTAATGAAACGGGAGTCAGGGCGCAGTTGGAGGCTGCCCTCTTTCGGGCCCTCAGCGGTTGGTGACATTCGTCAATCCCTTTCAAGCATGGGCCGCCCAATGCGGCCGATGGGTCGAGAGGGACGCTTCCGTCGTTGCTTAAACCATCCAGGGGCCAGAGGCACGTGCGTGTGCGTCGTGAGGCAGCGATTTAGGACCGCAGCCCCCTAAATGCAAGTGGTATTTTTGTGGCAGGGGCAAAAATTTGCCTGACGCTCAGTCGGCGTCTCCGGGCAATGGCAGGCGGGCCAGATGGAACTCCCGCAAGAGCCGGACGGTGGGCTTTGCGGCAAAGGCGAAGCTGCCAATCAGGAACTGCCAGGTGCCGGCCTGCATGAGCGAGGGATAGAAGAAGCAGATACTGCCGCCCACAAAGAGAAATGCCGCCAGAAACTGGATGACGGTGTAAAGCTTCTCATAGAAGCCATAGACCTCCCGGTGTGCGCGGGTGGCTGCGTAAAGTCTCTGGTCGAACAAGGCCATCTTTCCCTCCCCGGCACCGGCTCCCTCCTGAACAGTATAAGAGACCGGCCGGCCCATGCAAAAAGGCCCGGCGCTGGGGCCGGGCCTTTCCTGAACTTGCTTCCTGCAAAGAAGATCAGTCTTCTTTCTTCTTGGCTGCGGTCTTCTTGGTGGCGGCCTTCTTCGTAGCCGTCTTCTTGGCGGCAGGCTTCTTCTCGCCGTCCTCGTCTTTCTTCGCAGCCGTTTTCTTGGTGGCGGCCTTTTTGGTCGCCGCTTTCTTCTTGGCCGGCTTCTTTTCTTCGCCGTGGTCGTGATCATGATCGTGGTCGTGATCATGATCGTCTTCGACGCTGGCGATCAGTTCTTCCTTGCTCACCGGCTTGTCCGACACCTCGGCAAGCTCGATGATGAAGTCCACCACCTTGTCCTCGAAAAGCGGCGCGCGGACCTGGGCCAATGCCTGCGGGTTCTGCGAGAAGTACTCGTAAACCTGGCGCTCCTGCCCCGGGAACTGACGCGCGCGTTCGGCGATGGCCTGATTGATCTCGGCGTCCTGAACCTGGATCTGGTTCTTCTCACCGACTTCAGCCAGCACGAGGCCAAGGCGCACGCGGCGCTCCGCGATGGAGCGGTATTCCTCGCGCAGCTTGTCTTCCGGCTCGTCGGCATCGGCAATCGTCTTGCCCTGATGTTCCAGCTCATGCTCGAACTGGTGCCAGATCTGTTCAAATTCCTGCTCGACCAGCGTGGGCGGCAGTTCGAAGGAATGCAGCGTGTCGAGCTCATCGAGCAGCGTGCGCTTCACCTTCTCGCGGGAAACGCGGGCATAGTCCTTGCCGATCTGTTCCTTGATGGCCTCGCGCAGCTTGTCGAGGTTTTCCATGCCGAAGCGCTGGGCGAATTCATCATCCAGCTTGGCCGCGACCGGCGCCTGAACTTCCGTCACCTTCACGTCGAAGACGGCGTCTTTGCCCGCCAGATGCTCGGCGCCATATTCTTCCGGGAAGGTCACTTTGACTTCCACGTCCTGGCCTGCTTCCGCGCCGATAAGCTGTTCTTCGAAACCGGGGATGAACTGGCCGGAGCCGATGGCGAGGCGCGCACCTTCGGCAGAACCGCCTTCGAAGGCATCGCCGTCGATCTTGCCGACGAAGTCGATCACGACGAGATCCTTGTCTTCGGCCTTGCCCTCTTTCTTTTCATAAGAGGTCTGCTGTTCGGCCAGACGGTCCACCGCTTCGTTGACTTCATCTTCGGCGACATCAGCGACAGGGCGCTCGAGCTTCACCTTGGAGAAATCGGCCAGCGTGATGTCCGGGACAATTTCGAAGTTCATCTTGAAAGTGAGGTCGGCCTTGCCGTCGATCACTTCTTCGACTTCACCGTCAATGTCGATCGAAGGCTGAAGAGCGGGCCGCAAGTCTTTTTCCTGCAACGCTTTTTGGCTCGACTCGGAAACGGTCTCCTGGATCACTTCAGTCATCACCCGCTTGCCGAAGGTGCGGCGCAGGTGGCTCATCGGCACCTTGCCGGGGCGGAAGCCTTTCAGTTGAACCTGGGACTTGAGCTCTTCGAGCTTGGCGGACAGCTTGTCGTCCAGATCCTTTGCGCCGACCGTAATAACGAGTTCGCGCTTCAGACCGTCTGCACTGGATTCGGTGACCTGCATCTCTTCTCTTATCCGTTTTGATGGCGGGAGGACCGCACGCGCCTTTTTACGTGGCTTACCACTTTCGTGTGGTGCGGGTGGAGGGACTTGAACCCCCACGCCTTGCGGCACGAGAACCTAAATCTCGCGTGTCTGCCAATTCCACCACACCCGCAATGGCACGAAAAGACGGCGCATATCCGCCCGTGGAGCGCGCCGGACCCGGCCCGCTCCTGGAAATTGGCGCCCTCTATAGCAAGGCCGTCCGCCCAATACCAGCCGAATTAGCGGGAATCCGGTCGCCCAAGCGGCCGTTCCATCCATAAAACGTCCCAGTAGCGCCCGAATTTGCGCCCGACCTCGCGGAATATGCCGATTTCTGTAAAGCCCACGGCCCGGTGAAGCGCTACGGACGCCTCGTTCGGCAACGTAATGCCGCCCAGCGCCCGGTGGACATCCGCCCCCTCAAGTTCCGCAATCAGCGTTTCATAGAGCCGCCGCCCGAGGCCTCGGCCAGCTGCCGCGGGGTCGAGATAAACGGAAAACTCCACCGAGGTTTCATAGGCCCGCTTGCCGCGGAACGGGCCGGAACAGGCCCAGCCGAGCGGCTTTCCGCCCTGGACCGCCACCAGGCAGCGGTGTCGCCCGTCTGCCGTGAAATTGCCGAACCAGGCGGCCTTTCGCTGCGCGACCGTCTGCTCCTCTATGTCGAAGGTGATGGGGGTTTCGCGGATGTAATGGTTGTAGATGGAAACGAGCGCAGGAAGGTCTGTCTCCTCCGCATACCTGATCAGCGTTTCCATGCTCTACCCCTCGAAAAGCTCCCGCAAGATGGCAGGCAGCATCTCCGGCAAATCCTCTGCGATCAAGCCCGGACCGAAAGCAGCCCCCGCCTCGCCATGCAGCCAGACCGCCGCGCAGGCCGCCTCAAAGGGCGCCATGTTCTGCGCCAGAAGACCGGTAATGAGCCCGGCCAGCACATCGCCGGAGCCAGCCGTGGCAAGTTCCGGCCCCGCATTGGTGTTGATGGCCGCCCGCCCGTCCGGCGCGGCAATCACGGTGTCCGGCCCCTTGAGGACGACAATGGCGCCTGCCTGTTTGGCGGCTGCGCAGGCCCGTTCCAGCTTCGAGCCTTCGGCCTCCTTGAAGATGCGCTTGAACTCGCCCTCATGGGGGGTCAGCACGACGGGGCCTGCGAAATAGCCCTGAATGGCGACGAAGAGATCGCGCGGAATGTCCTCGAAGGAGGTGAGCGCATCCGCATCCAGCACGGCGGCAGCGCCAGAGAGAAGAAGCGCCAGCACTTTCTCTCTCGTGTCACTCCCCACCCCTGCGCCGGGACCGATCAGCACGGCGTTGCGCCGTTTGTCTTCCAGGAAAGAGGTCAGTTCATCCGCGCCGTTCACGCTGCGCACCATCACCGCCGTCAGCTGGCTTGCATTGACCATCAGCGCCGCAGGCGGCGAGGCCACCGTCACAAGCCCTGCCCCTACCCGGAGCGCGCCGCGCGCGCCAAGTCTTGCCGCGCCGGTCGATGAGACACCGCCGCTCACCACCACCGCATGACCGCGCGTATATTTATGGTCTTCCGCCCGCACACGCGGAAAGCCGCCCGCCCAAAGCGCGGGGAGGTTTTCATGGGCCGAGGGCAGAATGTCGTGGAGCGCCTTTTCATCAATACCGATATCGCGCACCAGAAACGCGCCGCAATGAAGCCGCCCGCCCAGCAGCTTATGGCCGGGCTTGGCGCGGAAGAAAGTCACCGTCAGCGCCGCCTTGAAGGCTGCGCCGCGCGCCTTGCCAGTATTGCCATCAAGCCCGCTCGGCATGTCCACCGCCACCACGGGCGTGCCGTCTTCATTGATGCGGTCGATAAGCCGCGCCACATCGCCTTCCACGGGCCGGGACAGGCCCGCGCCGAAAATGGCGTCGATAACAAGATTCGCGCCGCGCCCCGCATCGGCGCCGAGGCTGTGAATGGCGCCGTTCCAGCGCCGCGCCATTTCGGCGGCGTCGCCTTTCAGGTTTTCACGGGGTCCAAGCAGATAGAGCGTGACGGACCAGCCAGCCGCGCTCAAATGGCGGGCGGCGACAAAGCCGTCTCCGCCATTATTGCCGGGGCCGCAGAGTACCGCGACGGAAGTGCGCTCGAAGCGGTCCATCACCGCCTCGGCCACGGCCTTGCCGGCATTTTCCATGAGCGTCAGGCCGCTCGTGCCGCGGGCAACCGCCCAGCGGTCGGCCCGGCTCATTTCCTCGACTGTGAGAAGCTCGTGCATGGTTCCTTCGTGACCCGCAATCATGGCGGAAGGAAGGCCCCCCGCCCGTCAATTCACCTTGGTGTCGGCCTCCCGGCCCTTCTCGATCAACGCCAGCGTGTCCCCTTTTGTTTCGAAGACGGTAACGGAGCCATTGTCCGGGCGGAAGGAGATAACACGCGGGTCTTCGAGGGCATGACCCACGGCGACATTGATGGCGATGAAATGGGAGAAGATCACCGTGTCTTCCTTCAGCCCGAGCAGCGCATCAACCACGCTTTGGCGCCAGGTGAGAAGCTTAGTGTCATAGGCGGTGTGAGAGCCGCTCGCCGCGGGCACAGCCTCGGCCCAGGTGCCGGCCATGACGCCGCGCAGCCAGCGCCCGCGCTCTTCCAGATCCTCCGTCGGGGACGGCACCTCGGCGACGCGGGTTTCAATGACCGGCTGGAACTTCCAGGCGGCGGCAAGCGGGGCGGCGGTTTCCCGGCAGCGGCGCAGCGGGCTGGAAAGAATGGGGAGCGCGATCTGCTCGCGCTGCATGATGTCCTGCGCCGCGGCCTCCGACTGGGTGCGGCCGAGATCATCAAGGCCGGGATCGGGGTCCGCATCCCATCCTGCCGCCGCCTTGCCATGCCGGATCATGTAAATACGCGCCATCTGCTGCTCCCTCGTGCTTTTCGAATTTTCTGTCCCTTCCTCTAAACCGCCCCGCTTATCGACACAACTCAGTGAAATGGGTAACTTTTTAAGGGGTGATTCCACCGCGAGGAGACTTTGCATGTCAGAGACCCAAGGCACACCGGCCCCGGCGGCCACCACTCCCGACGCCGAGGGCGTCAAGCTTGTCTATATTCTATACTTTCTCGGCTTTGTGATCGGCATTTCATCGATCGCCGGCCTGATCGTCGCCTATCTCAAACGCGGCGAGGCCAGCGCCGTTGCGGCCACGCATTATACCTATCAGATCCGCACCTTCTGGATCGGTCTTCTGTATGGGGTTGTCGGTACGCTCACGACCGTCATTCTGATCGGCTGGCTCATTCTGCTCTTCACCGTCATCTGGGCGCTTGTCCGCTGCATCAAGGGCTTCATGGCCATTGGCGAGAACAAGCCCGTGCTCGAGCCCGAAACCTGGCTCTGGTAAGTCTGTGACCCTGAAAGCAAGAAAGCCCCGCCGGACCTGGCGGGGCTTTTTGTTTTCAGCTTCTGCCCGCTGGCTCAGGCCAGCTTGAAGATGTTGAGGCCGCCGTCGCCTGCGCTCACCGTGCCGGGGCGGCCAAGGCTTTCCTGATCCATCAGATTCTGCATTTCAGCCGCGTCCGTGACATGCGCCACGAAGCGGGCATCGTCCGCATCGAGACGGCCCATAATGATGGCGAATTGCGGGCCCTTGTGGTCATGGACCACGGCGAAGGTTTCGATCTTGGCAGCCCCGTCCGGGTTTTCTTCCATGCGCGGGTGCGGGCCGTTGTCGATGTCCTTCTGATAGTCCGCCGGGCTCTCGCGCTGCCACTTGCCTTCCTTCGGCGTCGTCGAATAAAGGCCGATGGAGTGTTTCGTGACATACCAGCCATTCGCCGTGCACAGGCCCTTGGAACCGGGCTTGGCACGCAGCTTTTCGATCATGGTGGCGATGGAGTGGAGCACGTAGTCATTCCCTGCCCCGCCGAAATAAGGCAGGCCGCCCGTCACGGTGAGATCACGCGGGTCGTTCTCGGGAATGCCAAGCTCGTCGCGGCCGATCTGCACGGCGGAGGGGAAGCAGGAATAAAGGTCGATATAGTCGATCTCCTCGATCGACCAGCCGGACATGGCAAAAGCCTTCTGGCCCATGGTGCGGATGGCGGGCGAGGAATGGAAGTTCTCGCGCTCGGTCAGATACCAGAGATCATTGGCATCGCCGCAGCCATGGAGATAGACCCACTTGTCTTCCGGCACGCCGAGCTCGCGGGCCTTCTCAACGGACATCATGACAACGGCGGCTGCCTGGTCCACCTGCATGATGGCGTTCATATACTTCGTGTAAGGATAACCGATATAGCGGTTCTGTTCCGTCGGCGTGGCGATTTCCTCGGGCGTGCGTTCGGTTGGGAACCAGGCCTGCGGGTGATTTGCGGCCACCTTGGTGAAGGGCGCCATGAGCTTGCCGACTTCAAGCTGGTGGTCCTCCACGCTGCGCCCCTTCTGGCCGCGGATCGCGTTTTCAAAGAGCGGGTAGCAGTTCACCGGGAAGTGCAGCTTGTGCTTCTTCTCCACATCCGTCACGCCGATACGCTCATTGCCGATGTCGATGCGCTTGCCTTCCGGATCTTCACCCCAGGGCAATGTCTTGCCCTGGCCAATGGCGCGCATCATGGTCGCAAAACATTCAGACCCCGCCACCAGCACGACGGACTGATCGCCTTCGGCAATGCGCTCGGCGGTGTAGTTGACGAGATATTGGGGCGTGTTGCCGCCGGTCGGGCCATAGCAGGTGTTGGCGGGCTGAACGTTCAGCTTGTTGGCCAGTGACTGGGCGATGTTGCCATATTTGCCGAAAGGCAGGCGCCCGGAGTCCGGAGAGTCCGTGATGAAGCGCACGCAGGTGATGGTGTCGAGCTTGCCGAACAGCGCCTCGCCGAGGCCGGTATCCTTGGCGGCGAGTTTGACCGCATCTTCCATCAGATCGAGCGGCGATTTCGCCTTCTCGACATCCTTTTCCTTTTGCGTGATCTGGCCGACGCCGACAAGAACGGGGGTGCGCGGATCCACCATGTTGAGTTCTCCCTCATGTTTTCGGGGCTCACCCCCGGTCTGGCCGAGGGTTTGTCCCGGTTTTGGCGACACATTAACCGCTTCGCGCGCGCTGTCCAGACGGCCTGCGCCGACGCCGCGTCACGCTGGCACGGAGCGCCTGCGCCTGCATTGTGCACTTTTCATTTTGCACTGGTTCAGGCTAGGATGCGCCGGGGTGTGTTTAAGCCAAATGGGTTCGGGACGATGAGTAAAACCATGCAAAGTCTGGTCGACATTCCGGTGCGCAATGTCCGGCATGATCTCGCCGAAAGCCTGCGCGGCTACTGGTATGGCGGCGATCCGGGTATCACGGCCTTCTACAACACGCTTTCGATCATCTTTCCCCATGCCGAGAAAATGGTCATCGACAGCGTGAAGCATTACGAAAGTCAGATTGAGGACCCGGACCTCAAGGCTGAAATCAAAGGCCTTGTGGGACAGGAAGCCGTGCATATGCGCGAGCACTTCGTCTACAACAAGGCGCTTGAAGCGGTGGGCGTCGATGTGGATGCCTGCGAAAAGCCCTTCCTCGATTATATGAACATGCTGCGCGAAAAGCGTTCGCCGGAAATGTGCCTCGCCATGACCTGCGCGATCGAGCATTACACGGCGATGATGGCGGGCCGCCTTTTAGAAGAGCCGGACTACCTCAAAGCCAACGCCCCCAAAGAGCAGTTCGACATGTGGATGTGGCATGCGGCTGAGGAAACCGAGCACAAGGGCGTTGCCTATAATGTCTATACCGACGTTACCTCCGGCGCGGGCGCCTATTTCCGCCGCCTCCATGCCATGAACCTCGCCACGGCGCTCTTTTCCTGGTTCATGATCCGCTGCATCTACATGCTCTTGAAGAAAGACGGCAAGCAGCGTTCGCTGAAAGCCTGGTGGAACGTGTTTGATCTCATGTGGATCAAACCGGGCGTGCTGCGCAAATGCCTTGGCCGCTTCGGGGCCTTCTATCTGCCGGGCTTCCACCCGTGGAAGCACGACAACCGCGCGGACCTGCAGCGCTGGCGCGACAGCCGCGAGGCGGCTTGAGGGGGCGGCCTACGCCACCTTCTGTCCCACCCGTTTTAGTCTTTTCGCGGCCTCTTCGAGAGCGGCGGGCTGTTTGCAGAAACAGAAGCGGATCAGCGTCTCCGGCACATTCTCTGACTCCGGCGCATAAAAGGCGCTGATGGGAATGGCGGCGACTTTCGTTTCGGTGGTCAGCTCGCGGCAGAAGTCGAAATCCGTGCCCTTGTAGCCGAGCGCGCGGATGTCGGTGGTGACGAAATAGGTGCCTTCAGCGGGAGTTACGTCAAAGCCTGCCTCCGCCAGTCCGGCGGTCAGAAGATCGCGCTTCTTCTCCAGGTCCGCAGCCAGGACCTTGTAATAGGCGTCATCCTGCTCCAGCCCCCAGGCAACCGCATATTGGAAGGCCGGCGGGATGGTGAAGGTGATGAACTGGTGCGCCTTGGCGATGACGCCCATCAGCTTTTCGCAGGCGGTGATGTAGCCGATCTTCCAGCCGGTGAGCGAGAAGGTCTTGCCCGCCGAGCCGATCTTCACGCAGCGCTCGCGCATGCCGGGCAGCGTCATCAGCGGCACATGGGTGTGACCGGTATAGATGAGATGCTCATAGACTTCGTCACAGATCACATAGGCATCGTGCTTGCGCACCAGGGCGGCGATGGCCTCCAGCTCGCTTTGCGTGAAGACCCGGCCTGTCGGGTTCATGGGTGAGTTGAAGACAAGGAGCTTGGTCTCGTCTGAAAAGGCGCGGGCCAGCGCTTCTTCATCCAGCTTCCATTCCGGCGCTTTCAGTTGAACGCAGACGGCCTTGGCGCCCATCGCCTCGATCACAGGTTTATAGCTGTCATAGGCTGGCTCGATGAGGATCGCCTCATCCCCAGGCTCCAGCAGCGCCATGAGCGAGGCGGCCAGCGCCTCCGTGGCGCCTGCCGTCACCATGACCTCCTTGCCCGCGTCGACGCCGAGGCCGTAGAAGCGGTTGTCGTGGGCGGCGACGGCCTTCAGAAGTTCCGGCACCCCTTTCATCGGCGGATACTGGTTCGGGCCCTTCATCACCGCCTCGGCGGCTCTTCGGCGCAGATCCTCCGGCCCCTCGTCATCGGGGGCGCCCTGGCCGAGATTGATGGCGCCCTGCTCATTCGCCAGTTGCGACATGACGGCGAAGATTGTGGTGCCCAGAGCCTCGAATGTCCCGTTGACTGACCGCATCGCGTTAATCATTCCCTTTCATTTATTTACCCGTTTTGGGAATTTGCCGGTTTTGGAGGCGTTTTCTCTGCCCGCCCCCTTTTTCGCCGAGAGTGGCAAAGGCGTCGGCCGCCAACAAGAGATGCTTTTGCACTCCATTTGTGCATACTGCCCATAATATGTGCTGCGCCGGTGGCGCGCGAATGGGCATCCTTGCGACGCCAAAAGCTAAAGCTTTGTTTTTGCTGTCTTATTTCGGCGTTAACAGGTTGGCACGAGGTCTGCTAATCAGGGGGCGCGGCGGGCATCCGCCCACCAAAAGAAAGATGGATAGCGATGAAAAAAATTGAGGCGATCATCAAGCCCTTCAAGCTCGATGAAGTGAAGGAAGCGCTTCAGGAGGTAGGGCTCCAGGGTATCACAGTCACCGAGGCCAAAGGGTTCGGGCGTCAGAAGGGCCATACCGAGCTCTATCGCGGCGCCGAATATGTGGTGGATTTTCTGCCCAAAGTAAAAGTTGAGGTGGTGCTGAACGACGACATGGTGGATAAAGCCGTCGAAGCAATTCAGCAGGCAGCACGCACTGGCCGCATCGGCGACGGGAAGATCTTCATTTCCAACGTGGAAGAAGCCCTTCGAATCCGCACGGGTGAAACCGGGTCGGAAGCCATCTGAGATGCTTCGGGCTTCATGCCCGTGTGATAGGCTCCCGTCCAACAAACCGGGGACCGCTCCGCCAAAGGCGCTCCCTTCAATACATCAAGTCAGTTAACCGACGACAGCAGGGAAAGAGAAAATGGCCGACGCCAAAGCTGTTCAGCAACTTATCAAGGAAAAAGAAGTCAAGTACGTGGACCTGCGGTTCACGGACCCGCGCGGCAAGATGCAGCACGTGACTTTCGACATCGGTCTTTGCGACGACGAGTTCTTCGCTGAAGGCACGATGTTTGACGGCTCCTCCATTGCTGGCTGGAAAGCCATCAACGAGTCGGACATGCTTCTTCTGCCCGACACTTCGACCGCGACGATCGACCCGTTCTACGCGCAGACCACGCTTGCGATCTTCTGCTCGGTTCTCGATCCGTCCACGGGCCAGCCCTATGAGCGCGATCCGCGCGGCACGGCCCAGCGCGCTGAAGCCTACCTGAAAGAAACCGGTATCGGCGACACGGTCGTGTTCGGCCCGGAAGCCGAATTCTTCATCTTCGACGATGTGCGCTTCTCCGCCGAGCCCTACAACACGGGCTTTGTTCTCGACAGCACCGAACTGCCGACCAACTCCGGCACGGAATACGAGATCGGCAATATGGGCCACCGTCCGCGCACCAAGGGCGGCTACTTCCCGGTCAACCCGGTCGACAGCTGCCAGGACCTGCGCTCGGAAATGCTCACCGTCATGGAAGAGATGGGCGTCGTGATCGAAAAGCACCACCACGAAGTGGCGGCTGCGCAGCACGAGCTCGGCATCAAGTTCAGCACGATGACGGCCATTGCCGACCATCTGCAGATCTACAAGTACGTGATCCACAACGTGGCGCACGCTTTCGGCAAATCGGCCACCTTCATGCCGAAGCCGGTCTTCGGCGACAACGGCACGGGCATGCACTGCCACCAGTCGATCTGGAAAGACGGCAAGCCGCTCTTCGCCGGCGACAAATATGCCGATCTTTCGGAAACCTGCCTGCACTATATCGGCGGTATCCTGAAGCACGCGCGGGCGCTCAACGCCTTCACGAACCCCTCCACCAACTCCTACAAGCGTCTGGTGCCGGGTTACGAAGCGCCGGTTCTGCTCGCCTATTCCGCGCGCAACCGTTCGGCCTCCTGCCGTATTCCTTATGGCAACTCGCCCAAGGCGAAGCGTATCGAAATCCGCTTCCCCGATCCAACCGCGAACCCCTATCTCGCATTCTCCGCAATGCTGATGGCGGGCCTCGACGGCATCCAGAACAAGATCGATCCGGGCGCGCCGATGGACAAGGACCTTTACGCGCTTCCGCCGGAAGAGCTGAAGGACATCCCGACCGTCGCGCGTTCGCTGCGTGAAGCCATCGAGAGCCTGCAGGCCGATCGCGCCTTCCTGACGAAGGGCGGCGTCTTCACGGACGATCAGATCGACGCTTACATCGAACTGAAGATGGAAGAAGTGCTGCGCTACGAAATGACGCCGCACCCGGTCGAGTTCGACATGTACTACTCCGTGTAAGGACTACCTTCATGGAGACGGAAAGGCCGGAGGTTTTCCTCCGGCCTTTTTTATTGCTCCCGATACGGACTGAATGACTTTATTCCGCGATAGGACAGCACTTCTAACCCATTGATTTTTCTATATAATTCTTGACGGACTTTGAGCGCGCGCCTACATTTTAACTGCGTCAACCGACTAAGGAGGTTTAGGAAGTTGGCTCCACCGACGTCTAAGGCGGTGAAAATTTGAATAGGAAAATACGTCGCGTAGAAAGCTGGACTGAGGAATTTCTGCGGCAGCGAAGCAAAGGAGTTTAGGCCAGATAGCGCGAGAGAGACCTTACGCTTCCCCCTGCCGGGAACGAGTTGGTTACAGCGAATGCTACGATGAAATAGCCCGGCTCTTAAGTCAGGGCGTGTGCCAGACAGCACAACCAGATAGCAACCCCGTGCAGGGATGAAATCCTGCGAGACGGGGTTGCTTGATTATGCAGCCCCCTACTCCGCCCGCCTGAAAAGCCCTGGATAGGTCACCACCAGCCCGTCTTCATCCACTTCCACATCGCGCGTGAAATCGCTGTCGAGCGAGGCATAGCGGTAAAGCGCCTGTCTTTTCAGGCAGGTATAGCGCTGCGGGTCCGGCATCACGGTGAGTTCGGGAAAGGAAACATACGCCGTCACGATGTCCGCGCTTTCGCCGTCCTCAAGGCAAAGCCGTCTGATGGGCAGCGTGTTGGTGAAGGGCGAAGCGGAGAGGTCGATATCCACAGCCTCGGCAAGCCCGGGCAAGGTCTCGCCAAAGCCGTTCCACCAATGGCCGTGACCGTCGCTTTCAAGCGTCAGTTTCGCGCCGGTGCCGATGGTTTCAGCCTCCAGCTTGAGGAAGCGCCAGGCCTTGTCCAGTTCCACTGTGTAGTGTGCGGCAAAGCCGCTGCTGCCGCGCCCACCGATGAGCACGGAACGGGCCAGAACGCCGCCAGGCGTTTCTTCCAGGTGCAGGTGCTCCAGTCCCTCCCGGGACCAGTCCTGCCACCTTACGGTCAAATCGAGACCCATGCCGCTTCCCCTTCATTAAGGGTGACTTGCTGCCTTCATGTTGCGCGCCGCAGCTTGTTCGCCGTGCGCTCTTCGTTGCGCTGATAATTGCGGAAGGCGCTGAAGACGCCCATTTCCGTATCCGGGTCGAGGCCCTGGCCCATGCGGATGAGCTGCAGGCAGAACCAGCCCTGCTGGCCCCAGCCGTTCAGCGCCTTGATGAGGCTGATCGGGCTGTGCGGCCCCAAAATCCAGGGACCGATGCGGAGCGTCTTTTCGAACGCGGGCGTTTCGCGCATCTCGCCCGACAGCAGCTTGCGCGGCACATCCGCATCCACACAGAGCGGCCGGCCGAGACCGATTACATCCACCTCCCCGCTGGCCAGCGCCGCATTCATGCCCTCGGCGCTTCTGAAGCCGCCCGTCACCATGAGCGGCATGTTCACTGTCTTGTGGATGTCCTTTGCATAATCCAGAAAATAGGCTTCGCGGGCGATGGTGCTTTCGCGGCGCTTTTCGGCGCGATCCGGCTGCAGCGTCATATCGTCCGCGCCGACCATGCGCGGCTGCTCGTATGTCCCGCCGGAAATTTCCAGAAGATCGACGCTTTCCTCGTTCAGCCAGGCCGCGACCTTCAGCGACTCTTCATGGGTGAAGCCGCCGCGCTGGAAGTCGGCGGAATTGAGTTTCACCGCGATGGGGAAATATTCGCCGACCGCCATGCGCACGGCGCGCACCACTTCCAGCAGCATGCGGGCCCGGTTTTCCAAGCTCCCGCCCCAGTCATCCGTGCGGGTGTTCACATCCGGCGAGAGAAATTCGGAGAGCAGATAGCCGTGAGCGGCGTGAATCTGAACACCGGTAAAACCGGCATCCTGGGCCACGCGGGCGGTGTGGGCAAAGCGGGCAATCGTGTCCCAGATTTCCTCTTCCCGGAGCGCGCGGGGCTTGCCGAACTGGCCGCCGGGCATATCCAGCCCCTTGTCAGAGGGGCCCACCGGATGGGGGTTCACCAATGCGGGCGTCTGGCGGCCGGCATGGCTGATCTGCATCCAGAGGTGATTTCCGCCCGCCGTGCCGGCGGCGGCATAGCGCTTCAGCGCTTCCATGGCCTCGTTCGACTGGGGGCCGTCGATGGCCACATTGCCGGGGCGCTCCATGTAGCGCCGGTCCACCTGCACATTGCCGGTGAGCAGCAGCCCCGCCCCGCCTTCCGCCCAGCGGCGGTAGAGCGTCTCAAGGGCCGGGGTCGCCCGGTTCATCGCATCGCCAAGCCCTTCGGTCATGGCGGCCTTGGCGAGCCGGTTCTTCAGCTCCGCGCCGCATGGCAGTTTCAAAGGCTCCGCAATCTTCCCGGTCATCCAACTCTCCCTGAACGCAGATAACGCCTGCGCCTGAAATTTTGTTCTTCTAAAGCTAGCCTGGACACGTTGCCGTGGCCAGGGTACCGCATCTAGACTTTGGTCGAGAATCGCGCTCGATTCTGAAATCTTCCCGAAATGGGCTGGCTTCCCCTGCGCCAGGCCGCTGTTCACAAAAATTGGATCACGAAGGTATAAGCGTTTCATGGCACCCCGCTCCAAGTCCCCCTCTTCGCGCAAACAGGACGCGCCGGACCTCTTCGGCTCTGCAAAGAAACCGGCAGCGGCCAAGAAAGCCGCGCCCGCGCGTCAGGCTGCGCCAGCTGCGAAGAAGGGCGGCTATTCGGCCAAGGACATCGAGGTGCTGGAGGGGCTGGAGCCGGTCCGCCGCCGTCCGGGCATGTATATTGGCGGCACGGATGAGCGCGCGCTGCATCACCTCTTTGCCGAAGTGCTGGACAATGCCATGGACGAAGCGGTGGCAGGCCATGCCAGCCGCATCGAAGTGGAGCTGCTTGCCGATGGTGCGCTGAAAGTCAGCGACAATGGCCGCGGCATCCCCATCGACCCGCATCCCAAATACAAGAACAAGTCGGCGCTTGAAGTGATCATGACGACGCTGCACGCAGGCGGCAAATTCGGCGGCGATGCCTATGAGACCAGCGGCGGGCTGCACGGCGTCGGCGTTTCGGTTGTCAATGCGCTGTCCGCGTGGCTGGAAGTGGAAGTGGCCCTTGATCAGCAGCTTTATGTGCAGCGTTTCGAGCGGGGCGCGCCCAAGACCAAACTTCAGAAGAAAGGCCCGGTGAAAAACCGGCGCGGGACGACCGTCACCTTTCACCCGGATGCGGATATTTTCGGCAAGGAACTCGCCTTCAAGGCGGAGCGGCTTTACCGCATGGCGCGCTCCAAGGCCTATCTTTTCGGCGGTGTGGAAATCCGTTGGAAGTGCCCGGAGGACATGCTGCCTGCCAAGTCGGACGTGCCGGCCGAAGGCGTGCTCTGTTTCCCGAACGGGCTGACCGACTTTCTGGCAAGCCAGACCGAAGGCATCACCACCGTCACGCCGGAAGCCTTTACCGGTAAGATGTCCAAGAAGGGCCAGAACGGGGCCGTCGAATGGGCGATCACGTGGTTTGCGGATGCGGACGGTTTCACCAATTCTTACTGCAACACCATACCGACGCCCGAAGGCGGCACCCATGAAGCGGGCCTGCGCGCCGCACTCACCAAGGGCCTGAAAGCCTATGGCGAACTGCACGGCAACAAAAAGTCATCCAGCATCACAGCCGATGATGTGCTTGGCTCCGCCGCGGCCATGCTGTCGGTCTTTATCCGCGAACCGGAATTTGTAGGTCAGACCAAAGAGAAGCTCTCTACCTCCGAAGCGTCCCGCCTTGTCGAGAATGCAATCCGCGACCATTTCGACCATTGGCTGACGGCGCAGCCCACGCAGGCCAACAGGCTGCTCGACTGGGTGCTGGACCGGATGGACGACCGGCTGCGCCGCAAACAGGAAAAGGAAGTGGGCCGCAAGACCGCCACCCGCAAGCTGCGTCTGCCCGGCAAGCTCGCCGACTGCGCGCAGTCCGGCGCGGCTGGCTCTGAACTTTTCATCGTCGAAGGGGACTCGGCTGGCGGCTCGGCCAAGCAGGCACGGGACCGCAAGACCCAGGCCGTGCTGCCCTTGCGCGGCAAGATTCTCAACGTCGCCAATGCAACCTCGGCCAAGCTCGCGCAGAATCAGCAGCTTGCCGATCTCATTCAGGCGCTCGGTGTGCGGCCCGGCTCGCAATACCGCGATGAGGAGCTGCGCTATGAGAAAATCATCATCATGACGGACGCGGATGTGGACGGCGCGCATATCGCCTCGCTCCTCATCACCTTCTTCTATCAGCAAATGCCGCAGCTCATCCGCGATGGGCACCTTTATCTCGCGGTGCCGCCACTCTACAAACTCGCCCAGGGCGGCAAGACGCGTTATGCGCGGGATGATGTGCATAAGGACGAACTGGTGAAGAAGGAATTCAATTCCCGCGCCAAGATCGAAGTCGGCCGTTTCAAAGGGCTTGGCGAAATGCTGCCTGCGCAGTTGAAAGAAACCACCATGCGCCGCGACACCCGCACACTGCTTCAAGTGGTGCTGCCGGAAGATGAGCGCGAGGAAACCCAACGCTCCGTCGCGCATCTCATGGGCAACAAGCCGGAACTGCGCTTCCAGTTCATCCAGGAACGCGCGGAATTTGCGACGGATCTGGATATTTAAGCGGCCCGATCCCTCAAATTTTAACCGCCGCCTTCACCCTGCCCTAACCCCGTCTTGCTACCTATAAAGCGGGTGAATACGGGCGGGATCATGCTTCAGCAATTTGAAGATCTGACGGATAAGCGCGCCGCGATTGCGCTGGATGAAGGGGAATTCCACCTTCTCTTTCAGCCCAAGATCGCGCTCGGCCAGCCGCGCATGGCAGGTGCAGAGGCCTATGTGCGCTGGGCGCATCCCGAACTTGGCCGCCTCCTGCCCGCCAGCTTTCTTTCCGCACTCGACCGGCAGAACCTCTTGCCGGAACTTACCGTCTTCGTGCTGCGCGAGGCGGCGCGGGCGGCGCGGCGCTGGTATAATCAGGGCAGAAGCTGGCAGGTGGCCTTCAACATTTCACCGGGTGAGCTTAACGACCGCGAGCTTGGCGCGCGCCTCTCAAGCCTCATCGATGAAGTGGAGCTTCCGGCCAAGGCTTTCGGTCTCGACATTCCC